>Ga0256405_10000387_pt1 | contig 146932 bp, 127 predicted proteins | sample RumenRJG_02DNA_FD_189096 | JGI IMG/M metagenome (GOLD analysis project Ga0256405, IMG submission 189096) | Bovine rumen microbial communities from Lethbridge, Alberta, Canada - RJG_02 | ecosystem: Host-associated > Mammals > Digestive system > Stomach > Rumen | place: Canada: Alberta... | reverse complement strand
AGCCAAATGATAGCAAAAGTTCGGCAAGCCCATAGGATAAGGATAATAGGTATCAGGAAAAATCAAATGGTATCAAATCCCCCAAACAAAAGCGTTTAGAATTAAGTTTCATTTTGCGAGTGGGAATGATTGCACAGCAAAACAGGAGCGAACCTTGCGGTTCGCTCCTGTTTTATGCCCTTTCACCCCAGCAGCTTACGATAGATCGCGGCGTCCTCGTCCTTGAACACGTTGAAGATCACGTCCAGTTTACCCCTATGCGCGCGCACCGTCTCCACGGCGATCTCCGCCGCGCGCTGCTGCGGGAAGCCGAACACGCCCGTGGAGATACAGCAAAACGCGATGCTCTCGCAGCCGTTCTCCGCCGCCAGCGCAAGGCAGGCGCGGTAGCTGGACGCGAGCTGCTCCTCGTGCCGTCGAGTGAGCCTCCCGTCCACGATGGGGCCGACGGTGTGGATGACGTACTTGCACGGGAGATTGTAGGCGGGGGTGATCTTCGCCTGACCGGTCGGCTCCTCGTGGCCCTGCCGCGCCATCAGCTCCGCGCAGGCATTGCGCAGCTGCACGCCCGCATAGGTGTGGATGCAGTTGTCGATGCAGTTGTGGCAGGGGCGGTAGCAGCCGGTCATGCCGGAGTTCGCGGCGTTCACGATGGCGTCGCACGCGAGCGTCGTGATGTCGCCCTGCCAGAGGTACAGCCCCGGCTCCGCGCTTGTCAGCTCCGCGAGCGTCGTGACGCCCTTGCGCCGCGTCTCCTCTTGCAGATACTCGTCCTGCACCGCGAGAAAGCCCTCGTCGATATTGCCGGGCAGGCGCACGTTGAAGAGGCTCCGCAGAAGCTGACGCTGCTCGGTCTCGTCGGTCGGAATCGCCATGTCGCGGCAGCGCGGCTGCTCCGCGAGCAGCGATTGGATCAGGAACAGTCGTTTTTCGGTCTGGTTCATGGGTTCGCCCCCCTTGGTCTGGTTACATTCTCGTTTTCCTGTTAACCATGATACAAAAATCGGAAATGCAAGTCAAGTGCCCAGCTTTCCCGCCATCGGCGGGAGAAATCCCGTTTTTCGGCAAGTTCAACTCCGATGCGTGCATTGACTTATGCGCTTGCTGTGGTAAAATGATGCAAATTCCGACAAATTTCAACAAGATAACGGAAAGGACGCAGCTTATGAGAAGAACGAAAATCATCTGCACCCTCGGCCCCGCGACGGACGATCCCGACATTCTCCGCGCGCTGATCAAGGGCGGCATGAACGCCGCGCGCTTCAACTTCTCCCACGGCACCCATGAGGAGCAGCTCGAGCGCCTCAACCGCTTCACCGGCATCCGCGACGAGCTGGGCGCGGCGGTGGCCACCGTACTGGACACCAAAGGCCCCGAGATCCGCGTGCGCAGCTTCGCCGCGCCGGTCGATCTGGTTGCGGGCAGCGAGTTTGTGCTCACCGCCGACGATGTCGTGGGCGACGAGCACCGCGTCTCCGTCACCTATCATGATCTCCCCAAGGAGCTCGAGCCGGGCCAGCAGATCCTCATCGACGACGGCCTGATCGGGCTGACCGTCAAGGAGATCCGCGGCGCGGACATCATCTGTACTGTGGTCAATGGCGGGCATTTGAGCTCCAACAAGTCCATCAACATCCCCGGCGTCCACATCCATCTCCCCGCGCTTACCGAGCAGGACATCGATGACATCCGCTTCGGCGCGGAGAACGACTTCGACTTCATCGCCGCGTCCTTCATCCGCACGGCGGAGGACGTGAAGGCGATCCGCGAGGTGCTGCACAGCTTCGGCGGCGAGAACATCCGCATCATCTCCAAGATCGAGAATCAGGAGGGCGTGGACAACCTCGACGAGATCATCGCCGTCTCTGACGGCATCATGGTCGCCCGCGGCGACCTCGGCGTGGAGATCCCCGCCGCCCGCGTGCCGATCATCCAGAAGCGCATGATCCGCAGCGGCATCGCCGCCGGCAAGCTGGTCATCACCGCCACGCAGATGCTCGACTCCATGATCCGCAACCCGCGCGCCACCCGCGCGGAGGTGTCCGACGTGTCCAACGCCGTGTTCGACGGCACGAGCTGCGTCATGCTCTCCGGCGAGACCGCCGCGGGCAAGTACCCCATCGAGGCGTTCACCGCCATGGACAACATCGTGCGCGAGGCGGAGGAGTCCGTCCACTACTGGAAGCGCTTCGAGAAGAACCATGTCCGCACACAGGGCAGCGTCAACGACGCGATCACCCACTCCTGCTGCCTGACCGCGATGGATCTCGGTGCCACCGCCATCATGACGACCACCAACTCCGGCCACACGGCGCGCATGATCGCGCGCTTCCGCCCCGCGTGTCCCATCGCGGCGCTCACCATGCGCGAGAAGGTGCGCCGCCAGCTGGCCTTAAGCTGGGGCGTGGTGCCGTACCTCACCGGCGAGGTCACGTCCACCGACCGCATCTTCTCGCTCTGCACCGAGGTCGCCCGCAAGGAGGGCCTGGTCAAGTCCGGCGACGTGGTGGTCATCACCGCCGGCGTGCCGCTGGGCAAGAGCGTCGAAACCAATCTGATGAAGGCGGAAGTCATCGGCTGAAACGAAGGAAACGCCGTCAGGGAGGCGGCTCATTATGGCTTACAACACCGATCCCGCGCTGCGTCAGGCGCTCATCTACTCCGTCTACGTCCGCGCCCATACCCAAGAGGGAACGTTCAACGCTGTCACAAACGATCTGGAACGTATCAGAGCGTTAGGTACAGATTACATCTGGTTCCTGCCCATCCACCCCATCGGGGAGAAGGGGAAGAAGGGCAGCCTCGGCTGTCCCTACGCCAACCGCGACTATCGCGACGTAAATCCCGCCTACGGCACGTTTGCCGACTTCAAGCACCTGTGCGATGCCATCCACGGCCGCGGGATGCGGGTGATGATCGACGTGGTGTACAACCACACCTCGCCGGACTCCGTGCTGTGGCAGACGCACCCCGAGTTCTTCTACAAAAAGCCCGACGGCAAGCCCGGCAACCACGTCGGCGACTGGACGGATGTGATCGACCTTGACTACACCGTGCCCGCGCTCTGGGACTACCAGATCGAGACGCTGACCCAGTGGGCGGCGCTGGTGGACGGCTTCCGCTGCGACGTGGCGTCCTTCGTGCCGGTCGAGTTCTGGAAGAAGGCGCGCGCCGCCGTGGAAAAAGTCCACCCCGGCTTTATCTGGCTGGCGGAGACCGTGCACGCGGGCTTCGGCGAGGAAATGCGCCGCACCGGGCTCTACTGCGCCACCGACGCCGAGGCGTTCGAGGCGTTTGACATCGAGTACGAGTACGACATCCGCGAGATCTTTGACGCGTATTTGCGCGGCGAAAAGCCGTTGAGCGCGTGGACGGACGCGCTCAACGCGCAGGAGACCGCTTACGCCGCCAACTACGACAAGCTGCGCTTCCTCGAAAACCACGACCAGCCCCGCATCGCGTCCTTCGTCCCCGACATGGACGACCTCGCGAACTACACCGCCATGCTCTACTTCTTAAAGGGCACAACGCTGCTCTACGCGGGGCAGGAGTGGGCGGACCCCCATCTGCCCAGCCTCTTTGAGCGCGAGCCGATCAATCGCGACACCGGCCACGACCTCACGCCGCTGCTGCAAACCCTGCGGGGCGTCAAGCGCGACGCGCTGGACGCGGACGACGCGTTCTCCGCCCGCGCCATGGACAAGAGCGACGTCGCCGTCATGGTGCGTGAGAACGCGCGCGCGAAAAAGATCGGCATCTTCAGCCTGCGCCACCGCGCCGTCTCCGTTCCGCTGGACGTGCTGGACGGCAGCTACGTCAATCTCATCGACGGCAGCCGCGTCACCGTGCTGGCGGGATCGCTCCGCTGCGACGGTAAACCAATTATCTTCAGGATCGACAAATCGTAGGAAACCCCATATCTTGCGCTTTTTTCAGCCGTACCGAAGGGTGCGGCTGATTTTTTCGCTTTTCTGTTCATTCCCCGACGGCTTTCGCGCGGTTTCGCAGTCGCCATGCTCTACAATATCTTGTGTCAAGAGATTTTGTAAACACTACATCTTTTTGTAAACCAAGGAGGCTGCATCATGGAACTGACCAGAAAAAGTACATTTCTCTCCCGCCGGGTGATCTATTTGAGCGTCGACAAGATCCACCCGAACCCCTCCCAGCCGCGGCGGTACTTCGACGAGACCTCGCTCGCGGAATTGAGCCGGAGCATCCTGCGCTACGGCATCATCCAGCCGCTGACGGTGCGCCGCGGCGAAAACGGCTACGAGCTGATCGCGGGGGAGCGGCGGCTGCGCGCGGCGCGGCTCGCGGGGTTGCGGGAGGTGCCCTGCCTGCTGGCGCGGGCGGACGAGGAGGACTCCCCGCTGCTGGCGCTGATCGAGAACCTCCAGCGCCGCGACCTGCACTGGTACGAGGAGGCGGTCGCCATCGCGAAGCTGATCTCCGGCTACCGCCTCTCGCAGGAGCAGGCGGCGGAGAAACTGGGAAAGAGCCAGTCCGCCATCGCCAACAAGCTGCGCCTGCTGCGGCTCTCGCCGGAGTGCGTCGCGCTGCTGCGGGAGCATGATCTGAGCGAACGGCACGCCCGCGCGCTGCTGCGCCTGCAGGACGACGAGGACCGTCTCGCCGCGGCGCGGGAGGTGGCGGAGCACGGCTGGAACGTCGCGCAGACCGAGGCGTATGTGGAGGCGCTGCTGCACCGCACCAACGTGCAGCCCAAGACCGCGCAGCCGACCTATGTCGTCAAGGACGTGCGCATTTTCCTCAACAGCATCCGCCGTCAGCTCGGCATCATGCAGCGCGCGGGCGTGGACGCCGCGGTGGAGCGGGAGGACACCGATGACGAGATCCGCATGACCATCCGGATTCCGCGCCGTGCCGCCGAACAGACAGCCAGCTGATTTTTGCCGATTTTCCAGATTTTTGTCATCGGTTTGTAATGACTTTCTTTTTTAATTGTGCTATGCTGAAGGTTACGAACGCAGCATACACTGTGCCGTCACAGTCATCATAGGATCGGGAGGCTTCCGGAATGCCGGGAAAGCGAGAACTCATCACAGAACAGGGAAACGAGGGGCTGTTCAGCAGCTTGAATGACAATATGCAGGGCGCTCCCAAGCGTCTCTGGCTGCTCCCCGCCGGCATCGGCGCGGCGCTCGTCGGCGTGTACGCGGGCTTTTGCATCGCCGCCGCCACGGGCAACGCCATTGCGCCGCACACGGTCATCGCCGGCGCGGACGTGAGCGGGCTGGACCGTACCGAAGCGACCTGGCAGATCAGCGCCGCGCTGGACGGGCTGCGCCGCGACAGCGGCGTCCGCGGCCTGGCTCAAGACGGCTCCGAGGCTTTGTTCTTCACCTACGAGGAGCTGGGCGTGGACTTTGACGCCATCGGCCTTGCACAGGACGCCTACACCTCCAGCCACAGCGGAAACCTCCTCAAGGACGGCTGGAAGCTGCTGACCGCGACGCTTGGCGGCAGCACTGTGGTCGCGCCGGAGCCGAAGCCTGGCTGGGAGGCGGGCGCGGCGGAGCGCATCGCCGAGGCGGCGGACGTCTCCGCGGAGGACTTTTCCTACGAGGTCGCGAACAACACGCTATATCTCACCAAGGAGATTCCGGGACGCGCCATTGATCCCACGGTCCTGCGCTACCGGCTGGAGGACACCGAGGCGGACGAGACCGGCTCGCGCACCGTGGAGCTGCCCGAAACCGTCATTCCCGCCGCATCGGGAGACCTCAACGCCCTCAACGAGCTGCTCGGCGGCGAGGCCGCCAACGCCAAGTACGACGCCGAGACCGACAGCATCGTGCCCGAGCGCATGGCGCTGCACTTCGACGTGCAGCAGGCGCAGCGGCTGCTCGACACCGCCGCCCCCGGCGAAACGCTGATGATCCCCACCACCACCTCCGAGCCGGAGATCACGGCGGAGGAGCTGAAAAAGGTGCTGTTCCGCGACCTGCTCGGCACCTACACCACCCGCGTCGGCGGCGCGGCTGGCCGCAAGGCGAACGTCAAGCTGACGGCGAAACGCGTCAACGGCGCGGTGCTCAACGCGGGCGAGACCTTCAACTACTACGACTTTACCGGCCCGTTCTCCGCCGCCAACGGTTACCAGAGCGCGCCGGGTTACCTTCACGGCAAGACGGTGGAGATGGACGGCGGCGGCGCCTGCCAGTGCAGCTCCACGACCTACGCCGCGGCACTGCTGGCGAACCTTGAGATCGTGGCGCGCACCGCCCACGGCTTCGCCTCGGACTACATCGGCCTCGGCCTCGACGCCACCGTTTCCGGCGGTGGGCCGGACTTCATCTTCCGCAACAACACGCTCTACCCCCTCAAGATCGTGACGCATTACAGCGAGAACAACCGCCTGACCGTCAACATCTACGGCACCAAGACCGACAACATCACCGTCAAGATGCGCACCGAGGTGCTCTCCACCACGCCGTTTGAGGAGCAGATCGTCGAGGACCCCGCCCTCGCCCCCGGCGAGCGCGTCGTGGACCAGACGCCTTACACCGGCTATGTGGTCAACACCTACCGCCAGCTCTACGAGGACGGCAAGTTTATCTCCGAGTCGCTGGAGGCGCGCAGCAAGTACAACAAGCGCGACCGCATCGTACACGTCGGCCCCGCCGCGGCGGAGGCGACCGCCCCCACGCCAGTGGAGCAGGCTCCTGTCGAGCAGACCCCTGTTGAACAGCCCGCGCCTGTCGAACCCACACCCGTGCAGCCGAACCCCGAGCCCGCTCCCGCACCGGCTCCCGATCCGGCACCGGCTCCCGATCCGGCACCGGCTCCCGATCCGGCACCGTCGGAAATCCCCGGCGGCATCTCCCCGACCCCCATTGACGAGCAGATCAATCAGCTGGCACAGCAGCTGGAAGGAGGCGGCGCATGAAACGTTGGCTTCTCCCCCTCGCGCTGGCGGCGTGTCTGATTCTGACCGCCTGCCAGAAGCCCGCAGAGCCCGCGCCCACACCGGTCGAGGACGACCCGCCGCCCGTCGAGGAGGCGCAGCCGCTGGTGCTGGAGCACCTGAACGTGGAATTCGTGGTGGACGGCCGCGATCCCGACGCACTGATGGCGCTGCGGGCTGACTTCCCGGAGGCGCTGCGCGCCGCGCTGGAGCAGCAAAGCGTCACCGTGGACGAGATCGCCGTCACCTTCGGCACCAGCGGCGAGGCCACCGAGGCGGCGCTGCAAAGCGGCGAGGTGCAGCTGGCGTTCCTCTCCGCCGCGGACTACTACCCCTACCGCAGCGGACAGATCGTGGCGGCGGAGCAGGGGAGCGAACCGGCGCTCACACTGGGACTGATCGTCTCCGCCGTTTCCGACGACGCCGAGGCGGACGACCGCTTTGCCGATTCCCTGCGTGACGCGCTGCCGGCGCTGACGGACGTTCTCGCGTCCTACGCCGCCGGACCCTACGGCTACGAAATCGCGCAATTAGAGCAGCTCGCGGCGTTGTACGAGCAGGAAGCCGCAGAACACGAACATTAAAAAAGACCGCCAAACGGCGGTCTTTCTGTTTTTAATCAGCAGCCGCGCGAAGTCGCGCGTCAATTCGGAGCGCAGCGGAGAATTGCCATAGGCGGAATTCATTTCCGCCGTTAAATGGGCAGGATTCCAAAAAGAAAGACGGCACAAAGCCGTCTTTCTTTTTGGAGCAGGGTACGGGAGTCGAACCCGCCTTAACGGCTTGGGAAGCCGCTGTAATACCGATATACCAACCCTGCCTATTCAATTGCAAGACGTATGATAGCACACTTTCCGGCGCATTGCAAGGCGAAAAATGTATGTTTTTCCCCCTTCTCTCATAGAATGGCACAAACCATACTCGGAGGGATCACCATGAAACGCTTTTGCCTGCTGTTTGTCCTCTGCGCGGCGCTGTGCGTGCCGGTGCGCGCGCTGGAGGTCAGCGCGCCGTCCGCCATCCTCATGGAAAAGGAGACCGGCACGGTGCTCTATGCCAAGGACGAGCACACCGCCCGCGAGCCCGCCAGTGTCACGAAGATCATGACGCTGCTGCTCACCATGGAGGCCATCGACTCCGGCGCGCTCTCCTACGACGACTATGTGACCGGCTCCGCCCACGCAAGCTCCATGGGCGGCAGCCAGATCTGGCTCAAAGAAGGGGAGCAGATGACCGTCCGCGACCTCTTAAAGGCGGTGTGCGTGGTCTCCGGCAACGACGCCGCCGTGGCGCTGGGGGAGCACCTCGCGGGCAGCGAGGACGCCTTCGTAGAGAAGATGAACGCGCGCGCCGCGGAGCTGGGCATGAACGACACCCACTTCGTCAACGCCTGCGGCCTGCCCGCGGAGGGGCACGTCTCCTCCGCGCACGACATCGCGCTCATGTCCCGCGAGCTGATCCTCAACCACCCCGACATCCGCCAGTTCACGACCATCTGGATGGACTCCCTGCGCGACGGCGCGTCCATGCTGGTGAACACCAACAAGCTCATCCGCTTCTATGACGGCGCGACGGGGCTCAAGACCGGCTCCACAAGCTCCGCGGGCTACAACGTCAGCGCCACCGCCGAGCGCGGCGGCATGGAGCTGATCGCCGTTGTGATGAAGGGAAAGACCAGCGACGAGCGCTTCGCCGACGCCCGCGCGCTGTTGGACTACGGCTTCGCCACCTACACCCTCGCCACCGTCACCCCCGACGAGGCGCTGACGCCGCTGCCGGTGACGCTCGGCGCGCGGAGCGCGGTACAGCCGGTGCTGACCGGAGAGAACACGCTGCTGCTCGAAAAAGCGGCGGCAAGCGGCCTGCAAAAGGAGGTCTCGCTGCCCGAAAGCGTCCCCGCGCCGGTAAACGAAGGCGATCGCCTCGGCGAGCTGCGCGTCACAAACGCAAACGGCGAAACAGTTGCGGTTTTGCCCATTCTGGCGGGGGAAAGCGTCCCACATATCACTTGGTTGCAAATGTTCCGGAATATTCTAAAGACGGCGTTCTGCGGCGCTTGAGCTTGTGCCAAATAGCCGACGGCGCGCGGGATTTGTCGAATGGTTGTGGTGAATTCGTACAAATTCGCAAAAATGTCGACGCTTTACCTTGACACAGCGGAAAATCGGGCTATACTTTGAGACAACCAAATAGAGTCTTGATAGAGGCGCGGCCGACAAGAGTAGCTTCCGCACGCGGACGGGAATCCGGGGAGCGAAAGGGGAGGCCGCCGAGGGGAGACACGGGTTCCTGACTGTGTTTTTACCGGGCCGCCGGGGAATACCCGCCGGACTGTCGCCGAAAGGCGGAGAGCTGTCATGACAGGCGGGGCGTTTGCTTCGCTCCCTTGAGTCATGATGGAACCATCATGGCTTCTTTTTTTGGCACACACAACAGAAAGGTCGTATCAACCATGCTAGGTCAAACCATCGTATCCCTGCTGCCTCCGATCATCGCCATCGCGCTGGCGCTGATCACGAAGGAGGTCTACTCGTCCCTGTTCATCGGCATCCTCGCCGGCGGACTGATGTACTCCGGCTTCAGCTTCTCCGGCACGATGGAGCACGTGTTTGTCGACGGCATGATCGGCTCGCTGGCGAACAGCTGGAACGTCGGCATCCTGATCTTCCTCGTCATCCTCGGCTCCATGGTCATGCTGATGAACCGCGCCGGCGGCTCCGCGGCGTTCGGCCGCTGGGCGGCGGACCACGTCAAGACCAAGGTCGGCGCGCAGCTCGCCACCATCGCGCTCGGCGTGCTCATCTTCATCGACGACTACTTCAACTGCCTGACCGTCGGCTCGGTCATGAGCCCGCTGGCGGAGCGCCACGGCATCACCCGCGCCAAGCTCGCGTATCTCATTGACGCCACCGCCGCGCCGGTGTGCATCATCGCGCCGATCTCCTCCTGGGCGGCGGCGGTGACCGGCTTCGTGGACGGCGTGAACGGTCTCGACCTGTTCATCCGCGCGATCCCCTACAACTTCTACGCGTTCTGCACGCTCGCCATGCTCATCACGCTCTCCGTCGGCCAGTTCGACTACGGCCCCATGCGCGCGGTCGAGATGGCGGAGCGGCTTGCAAACCCGCGCCGCGCCAGCATCACCGGCGCGGAGGATCTGCCGAACCCGCCGGTGAGCGAGAAGGGCAAGGTCATCCATCTGGTGCTCCCGATCATTGTGCTGATCGTCGCCTGCGTCATCGGCATGATCTACACCGGCGGCTTCTTTGAGGGCGAGAGCTTCGTAGACGCGTTCGCGAACTCCGACGCCTCCGTGGGCCTCGTCTACGGCTCCGCCGTGGCGCTGGTCATCACGATCATCTTCTACCTCTGCACCCGCGTGTTGAGCTTCAGCGAGGTCATGAACGCCATCCCCGAGGGCTTCAAGGCGATGGTCCCCGCCATTCTGGTGCTGACCTTTGCCTGGACGCTCAAGGCCATGACCGACTCCCTCGGCGCGGCCGAGAACGTGGCGGCGCTGGTCGATACCGCGGCGCACAACGGCGCGCTGATGAGCATACTCCCGGCGCTGGTGTTCTGTGTGGGCGGCTTCCTCGCGTTTGCCACCGGCACGAGCTGGGGCACCTTCGGCATCCTGATCCCCATCGTCGTCGATGTGTTCGGCGGCAACATGGACAACGAGCTGATGATCATTGCCATCTCCGCCTGCATGGCGGGCGCGGTGCTCGGCGACCACTGCTCCCCGATCTCCGATACTACGATCATGGCGAGCGCGGGCGCGCAGTGCAACCACGTCCAGCACGTCTCCACGCAGCTGCCCTACGCCCTGACCGCCGCGGCGGTGTCGCTGGTGAGCTACATCATCGCCGGCTTCGTTCGCAACGCGATGATCTGCCTGCTCATCGCCATCGTGCTGATGATCTGCACGCTGCTCGTGATCCGCAGCATGGAGAAGAACAAGGCGACGGCATAAAGAACGTATCTGACACCGCCTTTTCTCTTTCCTCTTGCGGAAAGAGAAAACACGGTTTCAGACTTCCCCAAAAGAGAAAGACGCTGACGCGGCTGCCGCGTGAGCGTCTTTTTTTCTGCGTATTACGATACGCTGTTTTCCTCATGTCGAATGGACTTCCCTCGAATGCTCGCAACCGGGCGAGCCCCGCCGTGTGCGAGGAGGGGCTATGTGCGTCGTTCGGAATATAAAGGCTCCCTTTGCGAAAGGGAGCTGTCAGCCCGAAGGGCTGACTGAAGGATCGGCGATAACCCGCAGGCTTCGATCCCCCAGTCGGCTGCGCCGACAGCCCCCTTTGCGAAAGGGAGCCTTTTTGGCAGGCATCGCTGCGCGAAGAAAGGTCATGCCGCCGGGTAGGCGGCAACTTGCAGTGTCAATTCAGCTTACGAAAACAGCGTCTCACACTACGGCAGGCACCTTCAAATCCCAAGAAAGCTGCCGCAGGCGCCTTTTCTCTACGGAAGTTTGAAACCATTTCTCTTTTGGGCAAGACCAAAAGAGAAACGGTTTCAAGAAAGCTTTTATAACGTTTGGAAAAACCTTTCAATCTCGCTTTTCCCCGCCGCGCACGACCCCTGCGCAAAGCCCGGCTTGCCGCCGCCGCGGCCTTGGAGCGTGGCGTTGAGCCGCTTCACCAGCTCCCGCAGGTCGCCGTCGAGCTGCCCGAGCGCGTATTTCCAGCCGCCGTCTGCGCCGGCGAACACCGCGCAGCGTCCGCCGCAGGTCTGCATCACCGCGTCGCAAAGCTTGCGGACGCTGTCGGGCGCCATGTCCTCCTCAAAGAGCAGCACGTCGCCCTCGCCCGCGAGGCGCTGCGCCACCTGCGCGAACACCTGTGATTCCAGCTTCGCCGCGCGGAGCTTCAGCGCGCCCAGCTCCGCCTCCATGCGCGCCACCGCCGCCGCGCTCTCCAGCGGTTTGGCGGAGAGCGACTGCGCAATGTGCAGGTTCTGCTCCCACGTTGCGGATAAGTACCGGTACGCCCGCGCGCCGCAGAGCAGCTCGATGCGCACGCCCTCGCGGAACTTCTGGCAGGAGAGGAACTTGACGACGCCTACCTGTCCGCTGCGCGCGACGTGCGTGCCGCAGCAGGCGCAGCAGTCCGCGCCGGGGAAGGCGACGATCCGCACGTCGCCGTCCAGCGGCTTTTTGCTGCGGTAGTCGATCGCGTCCAGCTCCGCGCCGCGGTGGAACTGGATGTCGATGGCGTGATCCTCGTAGATGTACTGATTGGCCTTCGCCTCGATCTCCAGGAGCGCGTCCCAGTCGATCTCGGCGTTGAAGTCGATGGTCACAACGTCCGCGCCCATGTGGAAGCCCACGTTGTCGCAGCGGAAGCGCTCGCAAATCAGGCCGGAGCAGATATGCTCGCCGGAGTGCTGCTGCATGTGGTCGAAGCGCCGCGCCCAGTCGATCGCGCCGCGCACGGTCTCGCCCGGCTCAAAGGCGCCGTCACACAGGTGCGTGATGACGCCGTCCTTTTCGTGGACGTCGAGGACGCGCACCATGCCCAGCGTGCCGTGGTCGGCGGGCTGTCCGCCGCCCTCGGGATAGAACGCGGTCTCGTCCAGCACGACGGCAAAGCCGCCCTTCACCGCGTCGCAGGAGAACACCCGCGCGGTAAATTCCCGCAGAAACGGGTCGTCATAGTAGCGTTTTTTCGTCTCCATCGTCATTCTCCCAACAATCCTAACCGTATTTTTGCCGTCAGCACCCGCGTCACCGCCGCGTCCACGGTTTCCATCGGGAGGATGCCGCGCTCCACGGCGGTCAGCACCTGCGCGATCTGGGTTTCAAAGTCCGCGGTCACGACCATGTCGTTGCCCGCGAGCAGCGCCATGGTGGCAATGTCGTCGCTTCCGGCGCCGGACTGCACCGCCTCCATCGTGAGGTCGTCCGTCAGCACCACGCCGTCGAACCCCAGCTCGCCCCGCAAAATCTCATGCACGGCGGGGGAGAGGGACGCGGGCAAATCGGCGTCCATGCACTTGACGATGTTGTGGCTCACCAGCACAAAGGGCGTGCCCGCCTTGATCCCTCCCTGAAAGGGCAGGAAATCCGAACTGCGGAAGGTCTCGATGGGCCGCTCGTCGATGGCGATGCCCGTGTGGGTGTCCACGTTGTTGCCGTAGCCGGGGAAGTGCTTCAAAACGCAGCCGACGCCCGCACGGTTCATCACCTCAACCATTCCCGCGGTGTACGCCATCGTCTCCGCGGCGTTTTTGCCGAAGCTGCGCGCATAGATAAAGTCGTTCGGGTCTGTGGATACGTCGCAGACCGGCGCGAAGTTTACATTGATGCCAAGGGTTAACAATTGCTCGTTGTATTGCATCGTTTCGCTCAGCAGCCCTTTCAAGCCGCCCGCTTGGTAGAGTTCCTGCGGCGAGGGCAGCTTCGCGGGAAACAGGTTGGGGTTGCGGCTCGCGCGGGTGACTGTGCCGCCCTCCTCGTCAGAGCCGATGAACAGCGGGATTCCCGTATCATTCTGCGCGGATTCCTGATAGCTTTGCAACTTGTCAACCAGCTGTTCTTTTGTCAACCAATTCTCGTTTGCGTCCTTATAGTCCCGCGTGAACAGCAGCACACCGCCGAGGTGGTACGCGGCGATCTTCTCCGCCGCGTCCGCCGCCGGACACTGCACAAAAAACAGTTGCCCGACCTTTTCCTCCACGCTCATGCTGTCCAGCAGCTCCTGCACCCGCACCGCCTCGGAAGAAGTCTCGATTGGCTCCGGCGGGTCTTTGGGCAACGGCTCCGGCGTGTCTGCCTTCTCCCCAGAGGGATAAAAGCGATAGTCGGGCGTCTCGACCGCCGACGGTTCAGTCTCCGCCGCGTCGTCGCTTGGCGCATCGCTTTGACGCCCGCCGCAAGCGGCGAGCGTCAAAGCAAAAACCAATGCGATTACAAAAATGTAAAAACGTTTCATAAGCCATCCTTTATCCCAAACCCCATGCAGGCATCGCCGCACGAAGAAAGGTCGTGTCGGCGGGCAGCCGACACATTGCAGCGTCAGTTCAGCGGTGGAAAACAGCGTAGCGTTCTGTGGAACACGATTCTAAATTCAATGAAAACTTCCCCAAAAAAGCTTTTTTGCTTTCTTTGGAAGTCTGAAACCGTTTCTTTCCTTTTGAAGAAAAAAGGAAAGAAATGGTGTCAGTCCGTTACTCCGTCTCCGTCGCGGTGACCTTGATGTGCAGCTCGTCGAGCTGCTTTTGCGTGACCTCGCCGGGCGCGCCCATCATCACGTCCTGCGCGTTCTTGTTCATCGGGAACGGGATGATCTCGCGAATCGAGTCCTCGCCCGCGAGCAGCATCACCATGCGGTCCACGCCCGGGGCGATGCCCGCGTGGGGCGGCGCGCCGTAGCAGAACGCGTTGTACATGGCGGGGAACTTCACCTTGACGTCGTCCTCGCCGAGGCGCACCAGCTCGAACGCCTTGACCATGATCTCGGGATCGTGGTTGCGCACCGCGCCGGAGGAAAGCTCCACGCCGTTGCACACGAGGTCGTACTGGTCCGCCATGATCGTCAGCGGGTCGATCTCGCCGCGCTCGGCCTTGAGCAGCACGTCCAGCCCGCCCTTGGGCATGGAGAACGGGTTGTGGCAGAACTCCAGCTCGCCGCTCTCGTCGCCGATCTCGTACATCGGGAAGTCGGTGATCCAGCAGAACTCGTAGCGCTCCTTGTCCATGTGGCCCTCGCACGCCGCGCCGAACTGCTTGATCTCCACGCCGACCATCTTGGTCGCGAGCTCGCCCGCGGCGAGCACGACCAGTGTGTTGGGCGCGAGGGATAGCATCGCCTTCGCCTTGTCGGCGTCCACGAACTTGGCAACGCCGCCGGCGATCGCGCCGGACTCGTCGGTCTTGAACCAGTAGCCCTTGGCGCCGCTCTGCACCTCGCAGTCGGCAAGCAGCTTGTCGATTTGCTTGCGCGTGAGCTTGCAGTCGGAGATGACCACCGCCTTGACGGTCTGGCCCTTGAACGGCTCGAACTCCGTACCCTCGAACAGCGCGGTCATGTTCTGCGCCGTCAGGTCGATGCGGAGGTCCGGCTTGTCCGTGCCGTAGGTCTCCAGCGCTGTGAGATAGGGGATGCGGCGGAACGGGGGCTGGGAGGCGATGTTGTACTTGCCGAACTTCGCGAAGATCGGGGGCAGCACGTCCTCGCAGATGGCGAACACGTCCTCCTGTGTGGCGAACGCCATCTCCATGTCGAGCTGGTAGAACTCGCCGGGGGAGCGGTCGCCGCGGGCGTCCTCATCGCGGAAGCAGGGCGCGATCTGGAAATAGCGGTCAAAGCCGCTCGTCATGAGCAGCTGCTTGAACTGCTGCGGCGCCTGCGGCAGCGCGTAGAACTTGCCGGGGTGCTTGCGCGCGGGGACCAAGTAGTCGCGCGCGCCCTCGGGGGAGGAGGCGGTCAAGATCGGCGTGGTGATCTCAAGGAAATCGTGGGCGAGCATGGCGGCGCGCAGCGCGGCAATGACGTTGCAGCGCAGAATGATGTTGGCCTTGACCGCGGGATTGCGGAGGTCGAGGTAGCGGTACTTGAGCCGCGCGGACTCGTCCGCCTCGCGGGAACGGTTGATCTCAAACGGCAGCTCGTTGTAGCGGCAGCGGCCGAGCAACTCGATCTTGGTCGGGACGATCTCGATGTCGCCGGTGGGCTGCTTGGGGTTTTTGCTCGCGCGCTCGCGCACGACGCCCTCGACGCTGATCGTGGACTCCTTGTTGTAGCCCTTGATCTGGGCGAGCAGCGCGGCATCCTCGACGACGACCTGGGTCGTGCCGTAGAAGTCGCGCAGCACGAGGAAGGCGAGATTGCCGCCGACCTCGCGGACGTTTTCCATCCAGCCGACGAGCTTGACGGTTTCGCCGACGTTTTCCATGCGGAGCTGGTTACAGTTGTGGGTACGGGACTGCATCATGGTGGTTGTCTTCTTTCTTTTAAGTTTTATGCCATAAAGGGCTTCGTCTTGGGATTGACGATATCGCGCCAGTCGAGGTCGCCGCGATCCAACGCGAGGATCAGCGCCTCCGCCGTGGCGGAGTTGGTGGCAAAGGGGATCTTGTTCTGGTCGCACAGCTTCGCCATGTAGGCGATGCTCTGGCTGTACTCCGGGCTGTTGGGATCGTGGAAGTAGATCACCAGGTCGATCTCGTTGTAAGCGATGCGCGCGCCGATCTGCTCGTCGCCGCCCTGCGCGCCGTTCATAAAGAGATGGATGTTCAATCCGGTCACGTCGCTGATGATCTTGCCCGTGGTGTTCGTCGCGCAGAGCGTATGGCGCGAGAGGATGCCGGCGTAAGCGGTGCAAAACTGCGTCATCAGCTCCTTGCGGTTGTCGTGCGCGATCAATGCAATGTTCATGCTTTTCCTTTCTGCCATAAGTGGCGGTCCTGCCGATGCCTCCCGCAAACCGCCGCCGCGCTGTGCGGCCGCTTGCGGGGAACATCGGAGCGTTGCCCGGTTCCCTAAATCTTCATCAGCGGCACCTTTTCGCCGCAGATGCGTCTTGCAATGTTTTTGCTTGCCCGTTTCGCGGGGGAGTAGTAGCCAAAGCTGTCCACCATGCCGCGGCCGAGCAGCGCCGGCAAATCCTCGTCCTCGGGAATCACGCCCAGCAGCGGCAGCCCTGCCGCGTCCATGGCGTCGTCGATGTTCGAGCGCAGGGATTTGAGCAACTTGCGCCGCAGGCGGTTGATCACGAGATGCAGCTTGCCGGCGGGGAAGTTGTTCAGCTCCATGACGGTGCGCTGCGCGTCCCGCAGGCACGACGGCTCGGTGGTGGAGACCACAATCACGCGGTCGGCGTTCGCCGTGGCGAGACGGAAGGATTCCCCCAGCCCCGCGCCCGCGTCCAGCAGGCAGTAGTCGAACTGTCCGCGCACCTCATCGAGCAGCGCGCGCATCGCGTCCATGGACAGCGCCGCCTCCGTGGTTAGCGGGGCGGTGAGCAGGTAGAGCTTTGATAAGCGGTGATGCTGCACCGCCGCGTCCTCCAGCGTCGCGCGGCCCGCCACCACATCGGAGAAGTCCATCAGCGCGCGGTCGGTCATGCCCAGCGCCAGATCGAGGTCGCGCAGGCCCACGTCGCAGTCCAGCACCAAGGTCCGGTGGCCGAGCTGCGCCAGCGCCGCGCCGGTGAGCGCGGTGAATGAAGTTTTTCCCGTGCCGCCCTTGCCGGACACGATGGCGATGACTTGGCCCATAAATACCTCGAATTTCTTGAAACCGTTTACAGCGGCTTCTTTTTGATCTGCCCGTACTGCCTCGGGTACTGCTTCGGCGTCTTGTCCGTCTTGTCGATCACGATCACGCGGTGCGTCACGTCGCTGCCCGGGATGGCGTAGTCCACCACATCCGCGAGGCGGCCGCCAAGGGTGGTGATCGCGTCCATCGCGCCTTCCAGCTCCTCGTCGCTTCGCGCGCTCTTCATGGCGAGAAACTGCCCGCCCACCTTGACCAGCGGGAGACACAGCTCGCAGAGCACCGGCAGTGCCGCTACCGCGCGGGAGACCGCAAGGTCAAAGCGCTCGCGCTGCTCGGCGGCAAACTCCTCGGCGCGCTCGTGGACGCAGTCCACACCCGTCAGACCGAGTTGATCGCAGGTCTCGCGCAGGAAGTCGATGCGTTTTCCCGTGCTGTCGAGCAGCGTCATGCGCACGTCGGGGCAGAGGATGCGCAGCGGTACGCCTGGGAAGCCCGCGCCGGTACCCACGTCCACCACGCGCTTGCCGCGAAAGTCCGCGACATTCAGCAGCGCGGCAGAGTCCAGCAGGTGCAGCCTGGCAAAGTCGGCGTCATCCGTGATGGCCGTGAGGTTCATCACCTTGTTTTTCTCCAGCACGGCGCGGGCGAACGTCTCCAGCGGTTTCGCCTTGGTCTCGTCAAGCCCCAGCTCGGCAAGGCCGGCGCGCAAAATGGTTTGCATCAATTACTTCTTCTGCTCCTTCAGCAGGTCGCGGATCTCGGTGAGCAGCTTCTCCTCGGCGGAGGGCTCGGCGGGAGCGGCGGCCGCTTCCTCTTCCTTCTGCTTCTTCGCGAGCTTCTCGGCAACCTCGCTCGCCTTGTTCATCGCCTTGATAACCGAGAACAGCACCAGCGCGATGACGAGGAAGTTGATGACCGTGCCGACGAAGGTGCCGAGACCGAGCACGACCGCCTCACTGCCCTCGGTCGCCGCGCGGAGCGTGATGTTCAGCGCGTCGGTGTTGGGGCTCTTGAACAGCACCGCGAGGATCGGGGTGATGACGTCGCTCACCAGCGAGCCGGTGATCGCCGCGAACGCGCCGCCGATGATGACGCCGATCGCCATATCCATGACGTTGCCCTTGAGTGCGAATGCCTTGAACTCTTCCAAAAACTTCTTCATAATTTCTCTCTCCTTTTCTTTATTGAATGACGGCTCATCGCCGTAATTCACGCCTTGGGGACGAGCTTCTCCGTGCCGCCCATGTACGGACGCAGCACTTCGGGGATGTTCACGCTGCCGTCGGCTTGCAGGTTGTTCTCCAAAAACGCGATGAGCATGCGCGGCGGCGCGACGACGGTGTTGTTGAGCGTGTGGGGGAGGTACAGCTTGCCGTCCTCGCCCTTGATGCGGATCTTCAGCCGACGCGCCTGCGCATCGCCGAGGTTGGAGCAAGAGCAGACCTCGAAGTACTTCTTCTGGCGGGGGCTCCACGCCTCGATGTCGCAGCTCTTGACCTTGAGATCGGCGAGGTCGCCGGAGCAGCACTCGAGCTGGCGCACGGGAATGTCCATGGAGCGGAACAGCTCGACGCTGTACTGCCACATCTGGTCGTACCACTTCATCGAGTCCTCGGGGCGGCAGACGACGATCATCTCCTGCTTCTCGAACTGGTGGATGCGGTACACGCCGCGCTCCTCGATGCCGTGCGCGCCCTTTTCCTTGCGGAAGCAGGGGGAGTAGGAGGTCAGCGTCTGGGGAAGCGTGTTCTCCGGCAAAATCTGGTCGATGAACTTGCCGATCATGGAGTGCTCGCTCGTGCCAATGAGGTAGAGGTCCTCGCCCTCGATCTTGTACATCATGGAGTCCATGTCGTTCTGGCTCATGACGCCCTCGACCACGTTGCCGTGGATCATGAACGGCGGGATGCAGTAGGTGAAGCCCTTGCCAATCATGAAGTCGCGGGCGTAGGCGATGACCGCCTCATGCAGCCGCGCGATGTCGCCGAGCAGGTAATAGAAACCGTTGCCGGAGACGCGCAGCGCGGAATCGATGTCGATACCGGCGAACTTCGCCATGATGTCGGTGTGGTAGGGAACCTCGAAGTCGGGCACCTTCGGCTCGCCGAAGCGCTGGACCTCGACGTTGGCGCTGTCGTCCGGCCCGATGGGCACGCTGGGGTCGATGATGTTCGGGATCAGCAGCATATCGTGGTGCAGCTTCGCCTCGAAGTCGGCCTCCTGCGCCTCCAGCTCGGAAAGGCGGGCGTCGTTGGCCTTGACCTCCGCCATGTTGGCGTCGATCTGCTTTTGAATTTCGTCCTTCTCCGCGCCCTCGGCGCGCTTGAGCTTGCCGAACAGGGGGCCGTTCGCCTTGGAGAGCTGGTTGCGTTTGGCGCGCAGGTCGCTCGCCTCGGTGATGGCGGCGCGGAGCTTGGCGTCGAGGTCGATGACCTCGTCGACGAGCGGCAGCTTCGCGTCCTGGAACTTCTTCTTGATGTTTTCCCGGACGGCGTCCGGGTTCTCGCGGATGAATTTGATGTCTAGCATGGGTTGATGTTCTCCTTTACGTTTCACGTGAAACAATTTTTCATATTTGATCTTGGGAACCCCTTGGGGCGACCGTGGGCGGTTGGCCCCCATTCGGTGCAAGCGCAAAACTGCGTCAGGCCGCCGGCTCTTCGTCGGTTTCCGACGCCGTCTGCGCCTCGTCCAAGGCGGTTTGGAGCGCGTCGCGCTCCTCGGTCAACGCCGCATTTTCGCTCTCCAACACTTTGGCGCGCGCTTGCAGCTCTTTCAGCTCGGCTTCGAGGCTGCGTGCTTCCGCCTGCAGCTCGTCCACCTGCTGCTCCAGCTCCACGTTGCGCTCCATCGTGGTCTGCATGGCGCTGGCGTTGCCGCGCAGCTCGGAGAGCACCTGATCGTTGCTGCGCTGGTTCATCATGTACGACCACAGCAGCAGGGAAAACGCCACGATGAACAGAATGAAGATATAGCCGTAGACCCGCTTTTGCCCGGTCTTTTCGTCCAGCGGCGGCTCCTCGCGCGCGGGCGGGGGAGTGGGATTGACGGGTTCGTCCTTGGGATGCTCGTGAATGAAATCGGTCATGCTTTTGTTTTGCCTCCGTCGCGCTTTTTGATAAGCGCCAGTGCTTCCAGCAGGTCGTTCAGGTCGTCCATGCCGTAGTAGTCCAGCTCGATGCGGCCCTTCTTTTTGCCCGCCACGATGCGGCAGCCGCGGCCCAGCTTATCCGTCAGCTCGCTGGCGGCGAGCTTGGCGTAGTTGACCGCCTCGGCGTCGGCTTCCTTTTTGGTCTTGGGCTTGGCGTTGAGCTTCTTGACCAGCGCCTCGGTCTGGCGGACGCTCAAGCCGCCGTCGACGACCTCCTGCGCCGCCTTCTTTTGCAGCGTCGCGGAAAGCGGCAGCAGTGCGCGGGCGTGGCCGCCGGAGAGCTTGCCGCCCTCGACCAGCTCCCGCACCTCGGGGCAGAGCCCCAGCAGGCGCAGGGCGTTCGCCACCGCGGAGCGCGATTTGCCCACGCGGTTCGCCACGTCCTCCTGCGTCATCTGATAGCTGTCCATCAGCTTTTTGTAGCCCTCGGCCTCTTCCAGCGGGTCGAGATCCTCGCGCTGCAAATTCTCGATCAGCGCCAGCTCCGTGGTCTTGCGGTCGTCCGCCTCGATGACGATGGCGGGGACCTTCGTGAGGCCCGCGAGCCGCGCGGCGCGCCAGCGGCGCTCGCCCGCGATGATCTGATAGTAGCCGGTGCCGAGACGGCGCACCGTCAGCGGCTGCAAAATGCCGTGCTCGCGGATGGAATCCGCCAGCTCGTCCAGCGCGGCGTCGTCAAAGCGCTTGCGCGGCTGATCGGCGTTGCACTCCACCTGCGAGAGGGGGAGGCTCTGTAAGTTTTCACTGGTATCGGTCCGAAGCGCGGCGTCGCCCAGCAGCGCGCCCAGCCCCTTGCCGAGCCCATGGGGTGTATTGGCCATGTTCTGCTCCTATTATTATATATGTATTTACGGATTCTTCTTCAAAAACTCCTGCGCAAACGCGTCGTACGCCTCCGCGCCGCGGGAGAACTTGTCGTAGGCGTTGATGGGCTTGCCGTGGCTCGGCGCCTCGGAGAGCCGCACGTTGCGGGGGATGACAGTCGCGTAGACCTTGCCGGGGAAGTAGCGCTTGACCTCCTCCGCCACCTGCATGGCGAGGTTGGTGCGCGCGTCGTACATGGTGAGCAGCACGCCCTCCAGCTCGATGTGGGGGTTGAGGGAGCGCTTGACGATGCGCACGGTGTTCAGGAGGTCGCTCAAGCCCTCCAGCGCGAAGTACTCCGCCTGCACCGGCACGAGCAGCGTATCCGCCGCGCACAGCGCGTTGAGCGTCAGCAGCTCCAGCGACGGCGGGCAGTCGATGAAGATATAATCGTAGTCGGGGGAGAGGGGCGCGAGCGCGTCCTTCAGAAGAAATTCGCGCCGCTCTCGGTCGATCATCTCGATGCCCGCGCCCGCCAGCGCCTTGCTCGACGGCAGCACGTCGCCGTACCGTGTGTGCGCCACGGCAGCTTTCGCGTCCGCGCCGTTGATGAGCACCTCGTACACGCCCTGCGACGCGCCCTTGTCCACGCCCATACCGGAGGTGGAGTTTGCCTGCGGGTCGAAGTCGCACAGCAGCACGCGCTTGCCCGCTTCCTGCAGCGCCGCCACCAGATTCACGCAGGTGGTGGTCTTGCCGACGCCGCCCTTTTGATTTACGATTGCAACGGTTTTTGCCAAATTGATCCCCGCTTCCCACGGATAGCCCCATACTTGGGCATTTTAACCGATTATGTTTTGTAGGTTATATAGTATATCACAAAGTCGTATGATTTCAACCGTCAAATCGAAAAAGTAAAATTTCTGTCAAAGGAATGTTTCACGTGAAACAATGGGGAGTTCTCTTGAAACCGTTTCTTCGTTCGACTTGCCAAAGGTCGGCTCTTGAAACCGTTTCTCTTTTGGTCTTGCCCAAAAGAGAAATGGTTTCAAACTTCCGTAGAGAAAAAACGCCTTTTGGGGGTGGCTGCTTGGTGATTTAGATGCCGCTGTGTGCAGTACGCAACGCTGTTTTCCGGCGACGAATCGACTTTCCTCGATTGCCGGACACCGGCCGGCCCGCCCTTTATCAAGGAAAGGCCGTGTACGTCGTTCGGTCGCAAAAAAGGCCCCCTTTCGAAAAGGGGGCTCCCGGCGAAGCCGGGTGGGGGATCGAAGGCGGCAATCTTATCGCCGATCCCTCAGCCAGCTTCGCTGACAGCTCCCTTTCGCAAAGGGAGCCTTTTTGATGCGAACGACGGACACACCCTCTTCCTTGCACACGGCGGGGCCGGCCGGTGGAAATGAGCGAAGCGCCGCCTGTGGCGGATGAAGCAAGCGAATTTCGAGGCAGCGCCCCGCTTGTCGCGACCATCGGGAAGCGAGAAGCGGCTGGCGCAACGGTGACCAGGCAATCAAGGAAAGTCAATTCATCGCCCGAAAACAGCGTATCGTAATACGCAAAAAGAAAAAGCGCTTTCGCGGCAGTCCACAAAAAGCGCTTTTCCTTTCTTTGGAAGTCTGAAACCGTTTCTTTCCTTTTCAAGAAAAAGGAAAGAAATGGTTTCAGAGCGTCTCACCCTTCAATCAGCAGCACGCCCTCGAACGCCCCGAGCGCCACCTGCAAGACCCCACTCACGGCGCGGAAGCGGCGGCCGGTGAGCGCGTCGATCGCCTCATCCGTCTCCCACGGGAGGGCGAGCGCGACCTGCTCCGTGCCGGCGTTGCACGCCGCGATGCTGACTTCGCTGCCCGCGCGGCGGCGGAAGGCGAGCACCGCGCCCTCGGAGCGCAGGTATTCGATGCTGCCGCTTTGCAGCGACTCGCGGGAATTGCGCAGCTCGCCGAGGCGCTGGAAGTACTGGATGAGCCACTTGTTCTCGCGGCTCCACGGATACGTGCCGCGGTTGAACGGGTCCTCAAAGCCCTGCATGCCCGCCTCGTCGCCATAGTAGACGGTGGGGGAGCCGGGGAAGGCGTACATCACGAGCGCGGCAAGGCGCAGGCGGCGCATGCCGTTGTAGATCTCGTTGGCGTTGAGCACCATGCGGGCGCGCTCCTCGCGGCTCTGCGGCCACGGTCCCGTGTAGCCCAGCACGGTCAGCAGCCGCGGGGTGTCGTGGGTGGAGAGGAAGTTCATCGCGCCGTAGAACGCGGCAGGGGGGTAGTTCTCGCGGATGGTCTCCATCGCGTTTTTGAAGATGGACGCGTCCTTTTGCAGCAGATACCCGAGGATCGCGTCGCGGAACGGATAGTTCATCAGGCCGTGGGTCTGGTGGCCGAGCAGGTACTTGCGGCGCACGGAGTAGGCGACCTTGTTGGAGCCGTCCTCCCAGACCTCGCCGATGAGGTAGGCGTCGGGCTTTTCGCGGAGCATGGAGCGGCGGATGCGCTCGATGAACTCGCCGGGCAGCTCGTCCGCCACGTCGAGACGCCAGCCGGACGCGCCCGCGCGCAGCCAATGGCGCACGACGCTGTCCTCGTTCTCGATGATGAAGTCGAGGTAGTCGGGGTCGCTCTCCTCCACGGCGGGGAGCGTCTTGAAGCCCCACCACGCATCGTACTCGTCGGGGAACTTGGAGAAGTGGTACCAGCTGGCGTAGGGGGAGTCCAGACTCTGCGCCGCGCCCATGCTGGGGAAGAAGCCCTTGGCGTTGAAGTAGACACTGTTCGAGCCGGTATGGTTGAACACACCGTCGAGGATCACGCGCATGCCCAGCTCCTTCGCCCGCGCGCAGAGGGTGCGGAAGTCGTCCTCCGTACCCAGCAGCGGGTCGATGCTGCGGTAGTCCGCGGTGTCGTAGCGGTGGTTGGACGCCGCCTCGAAGATCGGGTTTAAGTAGATGGTGGTCACGCCGAGGGAGCGGATGTAGTCGAGCTTTTCCGTGATGCCCGCGAGGTCGCCGCCGAAGAAGTCGGAGCAGGTGATCTCGCCCTGCTCGTTGGGCAGGTACTCCATCATCTCGCCCCAGTAGTCGTGGAGCGTACGGCTGCCGACCATGCCCTCCACGCTGCGGCGCACGCCGCGGCGGAAGCGGTCGGGGAAGATCTGGTACGAGATGCCGCGGCCGAACCACTCCGGCGTCTCGCTCTTGCCGTCGTAGACGGTGAGCTGCCACGCCTGCACATTGTCGATCTGGCAGAAGCCGTTCTTGCCGAAGCGGCACTGTCCGCCGTCCGCCCAGTCGAGACGAAAGTGGTACCACACCAGCTCCACGTCGGCGGGCGCGGGGTAGATGCCGCGGAACACCTTGCGCTCGCCCGCATGCTCGAGCGTCATGGGGATCTCCACCCAGCTGTCGGCGAACTCGCCGTGGGCGACGATGGTCGCGGCGGTGACCTGTTCATAGTCCTCGGTGTAGAGGCTCAAAGCAACCTCTGTGCCGCACGGCACCGCGCCGTAGGGCGTTTTGCAGCGTTCGCTGCGGGAATCAAAATACATGGCGGTTTTCCCTCACTTTATCAGTATATTCTCGCCCACGATGTCCGGGGCGGCGGCGGTAAAATACGCGTTGAGGATCTTCACGGCGGTGGACGCCAGCGCGCCGCCGGAGTCGCCCTTTTCAATGATCATCGCCAGCGCGATCTGCGGGTCGTCGTAGGGCGCGAACGCCACGAACACGCCGTTGCTGATGGTGCCCTTGCCGCCGGTCTGCGCCGTGCCGGTCTTGGCGGCGGCGTCCACCACGCAGTCGCGGAAGGCGTTGCGCACGCTGCCGTCGGTGACCAGCTTGCGCATGCCCGCGAGCACCGCCTTGAGGTTTTCGGGGCTGATGGAGATCCAGTCCGCCGGCGGCTCGTCATAGACGTAGGTGGGCACGGCGCTGTCGTAATCGCTCACGTCCTTTAGGAGGTGCGCCTTGTAGCGCGTGCCGCCGCCGGCAAGCGTCGCGATATAGTTCGCGAGCTGAAGCGGGGTGAAGGTATTGTACGCCTGCCCGATGGCGGCCTGGAGCGTGAGGCCGTTGGTCCAGGTCTGGTTGGGCAGGGAGTTCACATAGTCGGGGGAGGTCATGGTGCCGACGTTCTCCGGGATCTCGATGCCTGTGGGTTCACCCAGCCCGAACGCCGCGGCATAGCGGTCGAGGGTGGAGATACCGGTGTTCTTGCCCACGTCGTAGAAGAAGTAGTTGCACGACACCGTGATCGCGTCGGTCACGTTGATGAGGCCGTGCGTGCCGCCGCGGGAGGAGTAGATCCAGCAGTTGAACACCATGTCGTAGTAGCGGTACGCGCCGAGGTCGCGGATTTTGGTCTGCGGCGTGATGACACCGGATTCCAGCGCCGCCACCGCCACCGCGGGCTTGAACGTCGAGCCGGGGGCGAACGCCCACTGCGTCGCGCGGTTGAGCATCGGGCGGCGGGGGTCGGTGTTCAGCTCGGCGAAGTCCTGATTGAAGGTCTTGAGGGAGTAGGTGGGGTAGGACGCCAGCGCCAGCGTGTCGCCGGTGCCGATCTGCACCACCGCCGCCGCCGCGCCGCGGTCGATGCCGTCCGCGGCGGACATCGCGCCCACGGACTCGGCGAGGATCGCCTCCACCTGCTCCTGAAAGTCGATGTCCAGCGTCAGCGCCACGTTTTGGCCCGGCTCCGGCTCGATGGAGTAGACCTCGTCGATCACCTTGCCGTCGGCGTTGGTGGTCACGAGGCGCTTGCCGTCGACGCCGCGCAGGTACTCCTCAAAGGCGTACTCCACGCCGTCGAGGCCCACCAGGTCGTTCCACGCGTAGCCTTTTTCCTTGTATTCGTCCCAGTTCTGGATCTTGCCGACGCGGCCGAGAATGTGCGCCGCGGCGTCGGTCTGATACTCGCGCACGGACGACGTGCCGACGCGCACGCCGGCGCAGCCGCTGTCCTTGATGCGGGCGATCAACGGCACGTCCACGCCGGAGGCAAAGAGGAACGTGCCGTCGCCGTCCAGCTTCGCCGTAGCGAGGGAGTAGCGGAAGCCCGCCAGCGCGCGGCGCTCCGCCGCCGAAAGGTCCTCCGGAATGTCAAACTCCTCGCACAGCCGGTCGTAGATCGCCTGCGCCGTCATCTCCGCGCGCATGTCGTCGGAGGTCGCGTCCGCGCCGATCCACTTCTTGCTCTTGAGGTACTTCACCAGCATGCCGGAGCGGGAGACCTCGAAATCGTAGTCGTAGGGCGGCTCCGCGGTCAGCGGCAGCTCGTCGTACCAGTCCACGCCCTGCTCGCGCAGCAGCGCCATCAGCTTTAAGATCTCGTCGTTGAGCGCGTCGCCGTCGACGGTGGTGGGATCGTAGATCAGCGTATACACCGCGCGGTTGCTCACGAGCACCTTGCCGTTGCGATCGGTGAGGATGCCGCGGGACGCCTCCACCGGCACCGGCACCGTGTTGGTGCGCACCGACATGGCGCGGTAGTCCGCGCCGTGGACGATCTGCGCGTCGAACATCGTGACGCAGTAGACGATCATGCACGCCATAAACAGCAGGGAAAGGGCGATCAGGCGATATCGCAGCTTTTGGGATTCCTCCATCTCGGCCTCCTGATCAAATCGTAAACTTCCGGTGCAGGAACGTCAGCACCGGGTGGCAGATGAGCACCAGCACGCAGGAAAGCACAGCCTCCCGCAGCGCCACCGACGCCATCAGCGCAAAGGGCGCGCGGTCGGTCAGCCCCAGCGCCGCCATGATGAACACGTCCACGAACAAAAACGTCAGCGCCGACACGATCAGCGAGCACAGCGGCCCCGGCTGCACCACGTTCTTTGCGAGATACGAGCACGCGAGCGCCGCGAGCGTGAACGAGATCGTATAGAGGCAGGGGAACACCCCAGGCAGCACCAAATCACAGAGCATACCGCAGGCCAGCGCAAAAAACGCACCCGCGTGGGTGTCCTCCAGCGACGCGACGATGCCCACGAGCAGCGGCGGCAGAAATAGGTGTACGCCGAAGATCATCGCGTCGCCCAGCAGGAAGCCGAACAGCAGTTCCAGCAGCAGCGTCACGACGCTGATGGTCGTCCACTTGATGATGATGTCCTGTCTTGTCAGCATAAAATCCTTCTTCCGCTTTGGGCCCCTTTCACAAAGGCGAGCAAGGCTCGAAATCTTTGATTTCGCAAGCCGCGCCGTCCCTTTAGGGTGGGCTCCCGCCGTTAGGCGGGTGGGGGATCGAAGATTGCCATTACTCGACGATCTCGTAATCCTTGATGATAAAAACTTCCGTCAGCGCGTTGTAGTCCACCAGCGGCGCAAGCACCGCGTACTGGGCGAGGCCGTTGTCGTCCGCCTCCACGCGCTCCACCGTGCCGATGGTGATGTTGGAGGGGTAGTACCCACCGAGGCCGGAGGTCATAATATAGTCGCCCACCAGCAGCGCCGTGTTCGCCGGGAGATAGCTCACCTTCAGGCGATTTTTCTGCATGAGGGCGAAATCACCCTCGGCGATCACCACGTCGCCGGTGCGGAACACCAGCGCGCCGATTTCAGTGTCGGTGTCCACCAGCTCCTGCACGGTGCACCAATTGAGGCCCACCTCGGTCACGACGCCGATCATGTAGCCCTCGCTGCTGACCACCACGTTTTTCACGGCGACGCCGTGCTCCGTGCCGCGGTTGAGCGTCAGGGTGCGCGTCCAGTTGCTGCCGGAGTGCTCGAGCACCTTGGCGGACTCAAAGACGAAGTCGCGCCGCTGCTCGCGCAGCTCAAGCAGCTCGCGCAGGAGCTTATTTTCCGCGCGGTCGCGGTCCGCCTGCTGCTCGTCGGCGCGCAGCGCCGCCAGCTCGTCGCGCAGCGCCTGGTTCTCCGCCAGCAGGTCGTTGTAGTCGGCATAGTAGTGCCGCTTGTCCTCAAACCAGTTGGTCACACCCGTCGCCGCCGCGCGAAACGGCGAGGCGACGATGCCCATGGCGTTGCGCAGGATCGACGACGTGGCGGAGAAGTAGGACAACACACTGAGCAGCACCGCAAGCAGCACCGTCACCACCAGCAGCCAGACGCCGTATTTGGAGAAAAAGTTCTTCATCCCGTTGCCAACCTTACCCCATTATAATAAATGTACGCCGAACGCACGCAGCGCCTGCGAAAGCTCCATCACCGGCAGACCCATGACGTTGAAAAAGTCACCGTCAATGCGCTCCACCAGCAGCGAGCCCACGCCCTGAATGCCGTAGGCGCCCGCCTTGTCCATCGGCTCGCCGGTGGCGATGTAGGCGCGCAGCTCTGCTTCGCTCGCAGCGCGGAAGTACACGTCCGTCGTCGTCGTAAAGGCGATCGCCTTGTCGCCCTGCCGCACCGTCACGCCGGTGCAGACCGTGTGATGGCGACCCGAAAGCTCCGTGAGCATCCGCAGCGCGTCTGCTTCGTCCCGGGGCTTTCCCAAGCGCTCGTCATCCAGAAACACCATCGTGTCCGCCGTGATGACGATGTCCTCGGGTTTGGTGAGCTGCTTCGCCGCCTCCGCCTTCGCGCGGGCGATGTGCGCCACGGTCTCCTGCGCCGTCAGTCCGGCGGGGTACGACTCGTCCGCCTCCGGCTTCACGACGTCGAACGCGGTCACACCGATGCGCCGCAGCAGCTCCTGCCGCCGCGGCGAGCCGGAGGCAAGCACGATATGTTTTGTATTATCCACCATAGAAAATACCATCTGTAATCGTTTTATTTTTCGCGCCCGCAGGCGCGAAATGAATGGAATCGTTTTTTCTGACGACATGCGCGTCAGAAAAAACACTTTGCGCGGAGTGAATCCTTCTCAAAAAAGTGCTTGCACTTTTTTGAAGATCACTCCACACCGCGGTAGAACAGCCCGCGGGTGAGATCGTCCGGCGCGCAGTCTTTGCCGTCCCTGTGGGCGCGAAGGATCGCGGCGCACTGCTCCGGCGTCTCGGTGGTGAAGCGCAGGCGGGCGTAAGAAAGGCCGATGTCCTGCCAGTCGCTGGCCTTGCCGAGGTAGAGCGTCTTGGCGTTCTCGATCTCGCAGCGTCCGCCAAACGCGTCCAGCACCGGGAAGCGCTCGCTCCGCCGATCGGTCAGCGTACGGGACGCGCCCGCGTCGATCTGATTGTCAATGATCATCAGCGGCAATCTGCCGTAGATCACCGCCTCGCAGGGGAGGCACTTTTGCAGGTCGCGGATCTGCTCGCGGCGCAGCTCAAAGGACACCGCCGCGCTGTCCAGCCCCTCGTCCTTGAGGAAACGCAGGGCGGCGGAGTTGAATACGTTCAGCGATAATTCGCTGCACTTTTCCAAATCGTAATCGCGCACCAGCGCCAAATGGCCCAGATTGCCAACGCCGACCGCGGACAGCCCTTGCTTGCAGAGGGCGGAGAGCATCTCGCGCAATTTCGGCTCGTCCGCCGTGCGGTACACGCGCGGGAGGATCGCGCAGAAGCGCGCGGTGGGGTAGCGGGTCAGGTCGACCTTGGCAAGCTCGTCGATGGGCATGCCGATGCGCGCGGGGGCACAGTCCACCAGCGCGTCGGTGAGCTGCTCCGCGCGGTGCAGCGTCACGGTGAGCCGCGGCGGCTCCGCGGGATTCGGAACGTTCTCCGGCGCGTCATAGGGGAGGCTGCAGCGCTCCGGCAGCGCGGTGCGCGCCGATTCCAGCGCGGCAAGCGCGTCGCGGCGCAGCGCGTTGAGCGCGGCGGCGGAGACGGCAAGGCCGTCGTCCACGTCCACGGTGCAATCCGAGACGGAGAACGCCGTTCCGCCGGTCTTGCGCAGGCGCGCGTCGATCTCCTCCGCCGTCAGGGCGCGGGTGCGCGCCGCCTCGGGCTTGGGGCCGGTCGCGGTGACGGCGTTGCCGTCCTCGTCCGATGCGCGGAGCGTGATCGCCTCGCCCGCGTGGAGCGCGGCGGAAAAGCGCACGGGCACCGTGCGCAGCCGCTCCTGCTCATAGTCTGCGCGCAGCCGCGCAAACCATTCCTCCGGCCAGCGCTCGGTCGCGCTTCGCACGCCGAACATCGAGAGGTCGTGCTTGCCGGTATAGTAGCCGTCAGTGAAGCCGTCGCGGGAAAAGGCGGCGGCGAGCTGCGCGCGTTCCTCGTCGGTGGGTTTGCGGTGCTCGCGGAGCAGACGGGCGTAGATGCCCGTCACCGCGGCGACGTACTCCGGGCGCTTCATGCGCCCCTCCAGCTTGAGGCAGGCCACGCCCATATCCTGCAATTCGGGGACAAAGTCCGCGAGGTTGTTGTCGCGCAGGCTCAACGGGTGACCGCCGTTGTAGGGCAGGCGGCAGGGCTGGGCGCAAAGTCCGCGGTTGCCGCTGCGCTGGCCGATGACGGCGCTCATGGCGCATTGACCGGAGACGCAGATACAAAGCGCGCCGTGGACAAAGACCTCCAGCTCGATAGGGCTTTTGGCGCACAGCTCCGCGATCTCGTCGCGGTTTAGCTCGCGCGAGAGCACCGCGCGCGTGATGCCGAGCCGCGCCGCCTCCTCGATGCCGGAGAGGGTGTGGACGGTCATCTGGGTGCTGGCGTGGAGCGGCACATCCGGCGCGACGTGGCGGAGCGTGTCCAGCACGCCCCAATCCTGTACCAAAATCGCGTCCACGCCCGCCTCGCTCGCGCCATGGGCGACGGAGGAGAGGGCGTGCAGCTCGCGGTCATTGACCAGCGTATTTAAGGTGAGATACACGCGGACGCCGCGCAAGTGACAGTAGGCGACCACGCCGCGCAGCTCGTCGAGGGTAAAATTGCGCGCACTGCGGCGGGCATTGAACTCGTCAACGCCTAAATAGACAGCATTCGCGCCGTTTTGCACAGCGGCGATGAGCGCTTCGCGGGAGCCTGCGGGGGCAAGAAGTTCGGTCATGGGTTACCTCTTGGCGTTTTGCAGCTTGAACAGCTCACGCTTCAATTCGCTGGCTTCGTTGCGGGCGCGGCTCGCCTCGTCGCTGTACTCCTTGAGCTGGGCGCGGAGCTTGTCCATCGCCTCCCGCTCCTTGAACAGCTCGTCCGCGATGTTGACGGCAGCCAGTACCGCCGCGTCGCTGCGGCCGACCTTGGCGCTTTCCAACAGCTCGCTGAGCTTGCCGTCCACGTAAGCGCCGACCTTCTCCATGTAAGACGGCGCTTCCTCGGCGACGAGCGTATAATCCTCGCCGCAGATGCTGACGGTGACTCGATTTTCCATGATCCTATCCCGTTCCTTTCCTAAAAGGCGCTATTCCACCTATTGATTCACTTGATACTATAGCACGAAAGGTCTGTCGTGAAAAGGGAAATTTTCTTGTTTACGAAATTGCTGTTTTATAGTAGAATATTTGGGTTATGAAACGAAGGGGGGCGGACGCCGTGAGCGAATACACGCTGCATCTCAAGCGCGAGGAGAACATCACCCTCGGCGCGGGCGCGGTGCGCCGTCTCATCGAGAGCCGCAACGGCGACGCGGCGCTGCTGTACCTGTGCCTTGCGCAGCGCGTCGCGGCGCAGCCGGAGCAGCTGCGCGCGGAGCTGGGGTGGAGCGAGCCGGAGTTCGCCGCCGCGGAGCGCGCGCTGCGCGCCATGGGGCTCATCGGCCCCGGCGAGGAAGCCGAGGCGCCGCAAGCGCCCGCCAAGCCGCAAGCCCCCGCCGCGCCCGCGCCCGAGACCGCCGTGCCGGAATACAGCCGCGAGGACGTGGCGCAAAAGCTGGAAAACGACAGCTCCTTCGCCGCGGTGCTGCGGGAGGTCGAGCGCAAGCTGGGAAAACTCAGCGATCCGTCGGTGCGAAAGCTGCTGGGGCTGTACGACTATTTGGGGCTTCCCGCGGACGTGGTGCTGCTGCTGGTGAACTACTGCATCGAGCGCAAGGCGGAGCAGTACGGCGAGGGGCGGCTCCCCACCATGCGCGAAATCGAAAAGGTGGGCTATGACTGGGCGCGGCTGGAGCTGTTTTCCTCTGCCGCGGCGGACGCGTACCTCCAGAGCGAGCGCCGCAGGCGCGACAGCTTCCCCGCGTACTTGGCCGCGCTCGGCATTCAGGGCCGCGCTCCCGTCGCAAGCGAGGAGAAGTACCTCCGCGCGTGGTCGGAGATGGGCTTTCCGCCCGAAACCGTCGCCGTCGCCTACGACAAGACGGTGCTCAAGTGCGGCGAATTCAAGTGGCCCTACTGCAACGGCATTTTGAAGCGCTGGCACGAAAAGGGCCTGCACACGCCCGACGAGGTCCGCGCGGAGAACAAGCCCCGCAAGGCGGCGAAAGAGATCGACCGCGACGCGTGGATGAACGACTATGACTGAAAGGGGGCCGCACCATGGGGTATGACGGCAAGATCCTGCGCCGGGCGACGGCGCGGTATGACGAGGACAAGCAGCGCCGCGCGGAGGAGTTCCGCGCGCGGCAGCGCACCTGTTACGGCAGGGAACCTCGCCTGGAGGAGATCGACCGCGAGCTGCGGCTCACCATGGCGAAGATCGTCCAGAGCGGGCTGCGCCGCGGCACCGACCCCCGCAGCGCCATCGCGGCGCTCAAGGAGGAAAACCTGAACTTGCAGCGCGAGCGCGGCGAGCTGCTCGTCGGCCTCGGCTATCCGGCGGACTACCTCATCGAAAAGCCGAACTGCGCGCGCTGCAACGACAGCGGCTGGACAGACGACGGCATGTGCCGCTGCCTGCGGGATTACTACGCCCGCGAGCAGAACGCGGAGCTGTCCCGGCTTTTGGACCTGGGACATCAGAGCTTCGAAACCTTCCGCTTTGACTATTACTCCCGCCAGACCTACCCCGGAAAAAACGCCTCACCCTATCAGCGCATGGAGAAAAACTTCGACGCCTGCCGCGACTACGCCAACGAGTTCTCCGCCAAGAGCGGCAACCTGCTGCTCTCCGGCGCTCCGGGCCTCGGCAAGACGTTCCTCTCCGCCAGCATCGCCCGCGTGGTCAGTGATCGCGGACACTCGGTGGTCTACGACACCGCCGCGCACATCTTCGAGCGCATGGAGACGCAGAAGTTCAGCCGCGACGACGGCGACGAGGCGGAGGACGACGTGGCGCGGTACTTAAAGTGCGACCTGCTCATCGTCGACGACCTCGGCACCGAGATGACCACCGGTTTCGTGCAGAGCGCGCTGTACCGGATCGTCAACACGCGCCTGATGGAAAACCGCAAGACCATCATCTCCACCAACCTCAATCCGGAGGAGATCGGCAAGCGCTACGGCGCGGCGATCCAGTCGCGGCTGGAGGGAGAGTACCGCATCCTGCCGTTCTTCGGCGACGACATCCGAAAGCTGAAAAAGAGATGACGCTCAAACACATTTATCGCGGGGAGGGGAGCGCGACGGAGCGTGCGCTCCACCACATCCTCGCCGCGGCGGTGCTGCTCGGCTGCGCGGCGGCGAACGGCTTCCTCGCGCTGCGGCTCGCCGCCTGCTCCTACGCGCCGCTGTACCATCCGGCGGTGTACGAGTCGTACTTCCACCACCCGCCCATCGTGCTGCTCAACATCCTGCCCGCGGTGCTGCTCGCGGCGCTGGGGTACTTCCTCACACGGCGGGGCTGGGCGGCGTACCTGATCTCCGCCGTGCCGACCATCGGCTGCGCGCTGGTCAACTACTATAAAATACAGCTGCGGGGCGACCCGTTCCTCGCCGCCGACTTCCGCCTGCTCCGCACGGCGGGGGGCATCCTCGGCCACTACCACCTTGACCTCTCGCGCGTGGTGCTGGACGCCGTGGGCGGCGCAGGGCTGATGCTCCTGCTGACGCTGCTCCTGCTCCGCAACGGCCCACGCGGCAAGCGGCTCCGCCTCGGCGGGGCGCTCGTGTGTCTCGCGATCGCCGCGCTGCTCTACACGCAGGTCTATCTGGACAGCGCCACCTATTATAAAACCACCAACAACGACGCGATCGCGCACGAGTGGTCGGACGTGGAGATCTTCGTCTCCCACGGGTTCTGGTATCCGTTCATCCGCAGCGTGCCCGACGCGTTCCCCCGCCCGCCGGAGGGCTACAGCGCGAAAAACGCCGAGGCGGTGCTCGCGGCCTATGCCGACGCGGATATTTCCCCGGAAAAACGCGTCACCGTCGTGGGCGTGATGGGGGAGGCGTTCGCGGACCTGACGGATTTCCCGATGCTCGCGGAGCAATCCGCCGTGCGCAGGCTCTACGAGCCGCTGCACAAGCTGGAGGCAAAGAGTGTCTCCGGCGACCTGCTCACCAACATCTTCGCCGGCGGCACGGTGGACAGCGAATGGGGCTTCCTCACGGGCTACTCCCACCACAGCGACTTCCGCGGCGACGTGGACAGCTTCGTGCGCTACTTCAAATCGCAGGGCTACGACGCGGTGTACCGTCACCCGGGCTACGGCTGGTTCTACAACCGCACCAACGTCAACCAATACCTCGGCTTTGACGAGAGCGTGTTCACCGACAACGGCTTCGGCGAGCTGGTGAATCCCCAGGCCGCGCCGTTCCGCTCGGACAAGGTGCTGTTCGACTACCTCTACCGCGAGCTGTCCGCGCGCGGCGCCGACGACGCGCCGCTGTTCTCGTTCTCCGTGACGTATCAGAACCACGGCCCCTACGACGACAAGACGACGAGCGGCAAGAAGTACCTCATCCCCGCCGCCACCGGTTGGTCGGAGACGAGCTGCAACATCCTCAACAACTACCTCGGCGGCATCGACGACACGATCACGGAGTTGGTGCGCTTCACCGGCGAGCTGGACAAGCTCCCGCAGGGCGTCGTGCTGGTGTTCTTCGGCGACCACAAGCCGTGGCTCGGCAACGACGCGTCTGTGTATCAGGAGCTGGGCGTCGATCTCGGCGTTGAGACGCCGGAGGGCTTCGCCAACTACTACTCCACGCCGTACCTCATCTGGGCGAACAAGGCGGCGAAGCAGACGCTCTCCGCCGACTTCACCGACGCGGGGGAGACGGTCTCGCCCTGCTATCTGATGGCGGAGCTGTTCGACCAATGCTCATGGGAAGGCCCCGCGTTTATGCAGCTCCAGCGCGACATGCGCGCCGTGACCCCGCTGCTCCACGAGCGCGAGCTGTTCCTGGAGGACGGCACGCTCACCGATACGCTCTCTCCGGACGCGGCGGCGCTATACCAACGCTATCGCTGGGCGGAATACTGGCGGGAGACAAAGGGATTGCAAAAATAAAGAAACGCAGCCGTTTGGCTGCGTTTCTTTTATCGACTCATGCTTGGTCTATCTGTTTCGCTCTATTTTCAGAACTTCACACGCTCGGCGAGATACGCCTTGACCTCCTCGATCGGGAGGCGGATCTGCTTCATGGTGTCGCGCTCGCGGATCGTGACGCAGTGGTCGGCGGGGGTGTTCTCGTCGCCCACGGTCTCGAAGTCAAACGTGATGCAATACGGCGTGCCGATCTCGTCCTCGCGGCGATAGCGCTTGCCGATGGAGCCGGTCTCGTCGTAGTCGATCATGAAGTCCTTGGCAAGCTCGGCGTACAGCTCCTTGGCGGGGCCGGTGAGCACCTCCTTCTTGGAAAGGGGCAGGATCGCCGCCTTGAACGGCGCGAGGTAGGGGTGCAGATGCAGCACGGTGCGGATGTCGTCCTTGCCGTTCTTGTCCTGCCCGACGACCTCCTCGTCATACGCGTCGCAGAGGAACGCCAGCGCCACGCGGTCGCAGCCGAGCGACGGCTCGATGACGTAGGGGATATAGTGCTCGTTGGTCTCGGGGTCGAAGTAGGTGAGGTCCTTGCCGCTGGCCTCCTGATGGCGGCCCAGGTCGTAGTCCGTGCGGTCGGCGATGCCCCACAGCTCGCCCCAGTCGGTGAACGGGAAGGCGTACTCGATATCGGTGGTGGCGCGGGAGTAGAACGCCAGCTCCGCCGGCTCATGGTCGCGCAGGCGCAGGTGCTCGCGGTCGATGCCGAGGCTGGTGAGCCAGTTCTGGCAGTAGTCTTTCCAGTAGGCGAACCACTCGAGGTCGGTGCCGGGCTTGCAGAAGAACTCGCACTCCATCTGCTCGAACTCGCGGGTGCGGAAGGTGAAGTTACCCGGCGTGATCTCGTTGCGGAACGCCTTACCCACCTGGCAGACGCCAAACGGCAGCTTCTTGCGCGTGGTGCGGGCGATGTTCGCGAAGTTGACGAAGATGCCCTGCGCGGTCTCCGGACGGAGGTACACGGTGGAGCTGCTGTCCTCGGTCACGCCGATGGCGGTCTTGAACATCAGGTTGAACTTGCGGATGGGGGTGAAGTCGTGCTTCCCGCACTGCGGGCAGACGACGTTCTCATGCTCGGCGATGAACGCGTCCATCTCATCGAAGGTCATGGCGTCGGTGTTCACATCGGGGAACTCCTCGCCGATGAGCTTGTCGGCGCGGTGGCGGGCTTTGCACGCCTTGCAGTCCAGCAGGGGGTCGGAGAAGCTGGCGACGTGGCCGGTCGTGACCCAGGTCTGCGGGTTCATGATGATGGCGGCGTCCAGCCCGACGTTGTACGGGGACTCCTGCACGAACTTCTTGAGCCACGCCTTCTTGACGTTGTTCTTGAACTCCACGCCCAGCGGGCCGTAGTCCCACGAGTTGGCGAGGCCGCCGTAGATCTCGCTGCCGGGGAAGATGAAGCCGCGGTTTTTGCAGAGGTTGACGATGGAATCAAAATTCTTCTTGCTGTGTTCCATGGGGGTACTCCTTTTATCTTCAAAATGCATAGTGAAGTTATTTTATGATAGGTGGGGCGGCTTTGTCAAGCACGGGGGAATGATTGCGACCCCATTTCTCTCTTTAAAAGAGAGAAACGGTGTCGCCCGCCAAAGAGAGAAGCGTGGGGGGATTTCGATTTCCCCCCACACCCCCTTGAAACGACCAAAGGGAGGGCCGCGGCCCTCCCTTGTGGAATCCCTCCGGGGGATGATTCAGCTTTCGGTGCTGTCATCCTCGATATAAAATTCTTCCGCCTCCCGCTGCGTCTTGATAAGCAGATTCTTCGCGGCATCAACATTTCCTGCTTCCAAAAGCTCGATCACGTCGGCTAAAATTCCAAAGAGTTTGAAATATAATTTCCTATATAAGTTTTCCACATAATCACCCCCGGAACAGCATAACATATTTCTGTTTCGGGGTCAACTGACCCCATAAAATAATCTTCTGCTTGTTACCATACGGGCAAGGAGAGATGATTTTATGTTGGACGCGGTGTCGGTTGGGGCGATATTTCGGAAATATCGCAAAGAAAAAGGATTATCTCAAGAGGTGTTAAGCGGTCTTGCGGGACTGGACAGAACACACTATAGCAAAATTGAGCGCGGTTTGCGCAGTCCGACATTAGAAACGCTTTTCAAAATTGCTCATGCATTGGATATCCCTCCACATGAATTGATTATCGCCATCGAAAAGATAGAGACCTGACCCCCAAGGGGGTTTCCAAAGGGGGAGCCGCAGCTCCCCCTTTCGGTCGTTTCAAGGGGGTGTGGGGGGAAATCGAAATCCCCCCACGACTTTCTCTTTGGCGGGCGACACCGTTTCTCTTTCCTAGAAAGAGAAATGGGGTCGCAAAAAGCCCCGTTGATGCAATCGACAACAAAAAAACACCGCCTTTCGGCGGTGCTTTTCTTTTTGCCAATCAGTTCAGGCCGTTGAGCTTCAGCGTCAGCGCGCTCTTCTTGTGCGCGGCGTTGTTCTTGTGCAGAATGCCCTTCGCCACAGCCTTGTCCACGGACTTGACCGCGACCTTGTAAGCGCCCTCGGCCTCGGTGCGATTGCCCTCCGCGACAGCAGCGTCAAACTTCTTCAGCGTGGTCTTCAGAGCGCTGCGCTCGGCCTTGTTGCGGGCGTTGCGGGCCTCGGAAAGCAGGACACGCTTCTTGGCAGACTTGATATTCGGCAAACCAAACACCTCCTCCGAATCCGTTCTACGATGGGTTTCCATCGTGCAGTTAGGTATTTTAGCAAAGAACGCGGAGAAATGCAAGCATTTTTTTCGCTTTTTTGCCGCTTTTTTTGTATCAAACAAGACTTGGCGGCGATACTATCCATCAGATACAAGATTTTGTGGAAGAAGGTCGAAAAAAATGCGGCAACGACGCACCGATCTGGCGCTGGAAGCGCACGAATTATGGCGGCAGAACGTGGGCGAGCACCCCGGCGTCACCACGCGGGAGCATGACGCCTTCGGCTACGGCGTGACCGTGGTGGAGGTATCCGAGCCGGCGGCGGCGCGCGCGCTGGGCAAGCCCATGGGGACGTATATCACGCTGGACCTGCGGCCGTACTGGGCGCACGCGGAGGACGCCTTGGAGCGCGCGGCGACGGCGGTGGGCGCGGAGCTGCGCTCGCTGATCCCCGGCGCAAAGACCGCGCTGGTGGTGGGCCTCGGCAACGACGCCATGACGCCGGACGCCATCGGCCCGCAGGTGGCGGAGCATGTGCTCGTCACGCGGCACCTGATGCGCGACGAGGCGTTCGCGTCGCTCACGGCGGTGAGCATGCTGGTGCCGGGTGTCTTGGGCCGCACGGGCATGGAGGCGGCGGAGACCATCCGCAGCGCGGTGCGCACCGTGCGCCCCGACGTGCTCATCGCGGTGGACGCGCTCGCCTCGCGGTCGCTGGAGCGGGTCTGCACCACGGTGCAGCTCTCCGACACCGGCATCGTGCCCGGCTCGGGCGTGGGCAACCGTCGCCGCGCCCTCAATCGCGCGACGCTGGGCATCCCGGTCATCGCGGTGGGCGTGCCGACGGTCGTAGATGTTCACACGCTGGCGCTGGACATTCTGGAGGAGGCGGGCGCGGCGGACATCGACCCCGCGGTGCTCCGCGGGCGCGGCGGCGTGATGGTCACGCCGCGGGACATCGACGCGCAGATCCGCGAGCTTTCCCGCGTCGTGGGCTACGGCGTCGACCTCGCGCTCCAGCCGCTTTCTTACGCGGAGCTGTGCGCGCTGATGGGGTAGTTGTCAAAAAAGGTCGGATATGGTAGAATATGGACGGGTAAGAGGGAGCGGGGCCGATCCTCGGACGAGAGAAAGAGGTGAGGCCGATGAGCGTGATGGAAGTCATCGCACTACTTACGCTTGTTCTTGCGGCTGTTTCTCTGGGGCACCAGATAAAGAAATAACCGCCCCCCGTCCCTAGCGAAGTGCGGCAATTTCTCCAAGCTATAAACTTGTCAAGGGATTGACCGCCAACCGTCTAGCCCACGGTTGACCGCCCCTCTTGCTCACTATTATATTGGTTTTCCGCCCACTGTCAAGCGGAAATACAGGGGAGGGTACGTCCATGAACGATTTCAACGCCAAAGAGCAGTTACCCGGGCTTCTCGACTGGATGCGCACGCAGATGAAGGCGTGCTATGGCAAGACCGCGGTCGTCGGCATCTCCGGCGGCAAGGATTCGAGCGTCATCGCGGCGCTGTGCTGCGAAGCCTACGGCAGGGAGAACGTCGTGGGCGTGCTGATGCCCGACGGCGTGCAGCCGGATATCGACTACTCCAACGGGCTGGTCGAGTTCCTCGGCATCCGGCACTACACCGTCAACATCCACGCCGCCGTGCGGGGCGTGCTGGACGAGATGGAGCGGCTGAATCTCCCGCCCACGCGCCAGACGACCGTGAACCTGCCGAGCCGCATCCGCATGTCCACGCTCTACGCCATCGCGCAGAGCGTCGAGGGCGGCATCGTCATCAACACGTCCAACCTCTCCGAGGACTGGGTGGGCTACTGCACCATCTACGGCGACAGCGCGGGCGCGTTCTCGCCCATCGGCATGTACACCACCGAGGAGGTCATCGCCATCGGCGCGGAACTGGGGCTGCCGGAGCGTTTCCTCATCAAGCCGCCCTCTGACGGCCTGACGGGACTCACCGACGAGGACAATCTGGGCTTCACCTACCACGCGGTGAACGAGTACGTCCGGAACGGGATCGTCGATCCGGCAATCCGCGAGCAGATCGACGCGAAGCACCGCGCGAGCCGGTTCAAGTTCCGCACGCTGCCGGTGTACCACAACGGCCTTCCCATCGTCATCGAGGACGGGACGGATTATTATCGGTAAAAGTAACCTGATCGCACCCGCGACCGAGCGGAGGCGAGGGAGCCGCGCGTCAGCGCGTATTAAAATCACGGCGCGCGAAGCGCGCAACACAGCAAAGCACCGCCTTTCGGCGGTGCTTTGCTGTGTTGTGTATTTTAGGAGGGAGAAAATCACATCGGGGAGTGTTCCCCTTTGCAAGTATTAAGATACCCTACAATTATGGCGGAATCTTGAATCGAATGTAAACAAATTATGAACAAATCAAACAATTTCGTTCAAATATTTCCGGCTTTCCGCCACGGCGAGCGCGTCGCAGCGGTTGTTGTATTCGTTCTCCGCGTGGCCCTTGACCCAGTGGTAACGCATCTCGTGGGGCGCGATGAGCGTCAGCAGCGTCTCCCAGAGGTCGACGTTCAGCGCGGGCTTCTTGTCGCTCTTAATCCAGCCCTTTTTCTTCCAGCCGTAGACCCAGCCCAACGAGAGCGCGTCGATGACGTACTTCGAGTCCGAGTACAGCTCGACGACGCAGGGCTCCTTGAGCCGCCGCAGCGCCTCAATGACCGCCATGAGCTCCATGCGGTTGTTGGTGGTCTCCGCCGCGCCGCCGGAGAGCTCCTTTTCGTGGGCGCCGTACCGGAGCACCGCGCCCCAGCCGCCGGGGCCGGGGTTGCCGGAGCAAGCGCCGTCGGTGTAGATTTCGACCGTTTTCATATCAAAATGAACTGATGGCAAGGCTCGCGTCGTCCTCGCCCTGCTCGATGGCGCGAATCTCCACCGTGTACTTCATCTCCGGACTCACGACGATCTCCACGCGGTCGCCCACCTTGTGACCCATCAGCGCCTTCGCCACCGGCGACTCCTTGCTGATGAGGCCGCGGAGCGCGTCCTGCCGGATGGTGGTCACGATGCGGATGGTCTGCTCTTTCCCCAGCTTTTCGTTGAACATGGTCACACGGCTGAACAGATTCACCGCGTCCGCCTTCTGCTGCACGTCCACGACCTTCGCCGTGGCGATCATCTTCTCCAAGTACCGCATCCGGCTGTCGTTGCGGCGCTGGGCGTCCTTTGCCGCTTTGTATTCGTAGTTCTCGGAGAGGTCGCCGAAGGCGCGCGCGGTCTTCACGTCCTCCATGATCTTGGGCCGGATGTTGAGCCGCCGGTCCTCCAGCTCCGCCTTCATCTTGTCGATATCAACCTGTGTCAGTTCGTCGTACATGGTGATTATTTCGCTTCCTTACTGTAATCTCGAAATTGTTTCTTTTCTGCTCGGTCCTGCCGAATTCCAAGGACGATCAGCGCCACGCCGGTGAGCACGATCAGGCCACAGATCAACTTATCCGTCGCGGTCGGCGCGGCGAGGATCGCAACCACGCCGAAAAAGATCAGCGCGATGCCCACGGCGATCTTGCCCTTGGCGGTCTGCAACACGCGGGTCTGGCCAAACTTCATGGTGGGCTCCTTTCTTACCTGCTATATAGCGGGGTACTACATGACACCACCTTTTCTCTTTCTCTTGGAAAGAGAAAACGCGGTTTCAGACTTCCCCAAAAGAGAAAGACGCTTTCGGGGGAGATACTTGGTAATTGAGATGGGTCGTTCGCAGTACGAAACGCTGTTTTCCGGCGCTGAACTGACACTGCAATGTGTCGGCTGCCCGCCGACACGACCTTTCTTCGTGCGGCGATGCCTGCTATGGAAGGCCCCCTTTCGGAAAGGGGGCTCCCGCCGATAGGCGGGTGGGGGATCGAGGGCACGATATTAACGCCGATCCCTCAGTCAGCCCTTCGGGCTGCCAGCTCCCTTTCGCAAAGGGAGCCTTTTTTATCGCGAACGACGGACCAAGGCTCTGCCTTGCACATGGCGGGGCGGCGGGGAGCCGCGTTCGAGGGAAGTCAATTCGACGTTCGGACCAAACAGCGTACCATACTGCGCAGGGCAGCAGTAAATCAGAGAAAAGCCGCCCCAGAGCGTTTTTTCTCTACGGAAGTCTGAAACCATTTCTCTTTTGGGCAAGACCAAAAGAGAAACGGTTTCAGGAAACGCTCTTTTACTCTTCCGAGGAACCCTCGACCTCTTCCTTCTCCGCTCTCGCGATCGAGATCACCTTCACGCCATCGGCGAGGCGCATCAGGCGGACGCCCTGCGTCGCGCGGGAGTAGGTGCTGATGTCCTCCACCGCCGTGCGGATGATGCTGCCGTCGTCGGACACCAGCAGCAGGTCCTCATTGCCGTCCACGACCTTGATCGCCACCACGGGGCCGGTCTTGTCCGTGACCTGATAGCCCTTGAGGCCCTTGCCGCCGCGGCTCTGCGGTTCGTCGCCGCGCATGTATTCCTCCACGGCGGTGCGCTTGCCGTAGCCGTTCTCGGTGACGGCGAGCAGCGTCTTGCCCGCGTGGGCGCGGGCGGCGCCGACCACATAATCGTCATCGTCGCGCAGGCGGATGCCGCGCACGCCCACCGCGTCGCGGCCCATGACGCGCACGTCGTTCTCGTCGAAGCAGATGCTCATGCCGTCGTGGGTCATGAGGATCATGTTCTGCTTACCGTCGGTGAGCCGGACCTCGATCAGCTCGTCGCCCTGCTCCAGCGTCAGCGCGCGGATGCCCGCCTTCATGCGGGTGTTGATGGAGCGCAGCGGCGTGCGCTTGACCGTGCCGTTCTTCGTGACGAAGAACAGGTACTGGTCGTCCACGTCCAGCGTCTTGACGCTGATGCCGGCGGTGATGCGCTCGCCCTCGTCGAGCGGCAGGACGTTCGCGACGCTCGTGCCCTTCGCCGCGCGGCCCGCCTCGGGGATGAGATAGCCCTTCTTGCGGTGGACGCGGCCCTTGTTGGTGAAAAACAGGATATAGTCGTGGGTGCTGGCGGTGAACACCGCCTCCACATAGTCCTCCTCGCGCGTGGTCATGCCGCGCACGCCCTTGCCGCCGCGGCGCTGCGCGGCGTACTCGTCGGCGGCGGTGCGCTTGATGTAGCCGTTGTGGGTGAGGGTGTAGACGCACTGCTCCTCCTCGATGAGGTCCTCAATGTCGATCTCGTCCTCGACCTCCTGGATCTCGGTCTTGCGCTCGTCGCCGTACTTGTCGCGAATTTCGATCAGCTCGTCCTTGAGGACGCCGCGGATCATGGTCTCGGAGGCAAGCAGCTCGTTGTAGTACGCGATCTTCTTCTCCAGCTCGTCGTACTCGGCCTGTAATTTCTCGCGGTTGAGGCCTTGCAGCGCGATGAGGCGCATGTCGCAAATCGCCTGCGCCTGCGCGTCGGAGAGATCAAATCTCGCCATCAGGTTCTCTTTGGCGTTATCATAACTTTCGCGGATGGTCTTGATGACCTCGTCGATGTGATCCTGCGCGATGAGCAGACCCTCCAAGATGTGCGCGCGCTCCTGCGCCTTTTTGAGGTCGTAGCGCGTGCGGCGGACGATCAGCTCCTCCTGGAATGTCAGGTACTCGTCGATGATGTGGCGCAGCGACAAAATCTTCGGCTGCTTCTGGTTGTCCACCAGCGCCAGCATATTGATGGCGAAGCTCGTCTGCATCTGGGTCTGCGCGAACAGGCGGTTGAGCACCACCTGCGGGTTCGCGTCGCGCTTGACGTCGATGACGATGCGCATGCCGCCGCGGTCGCTCTGGTCGGTGATGTTGCTGATGCCCTCCAGCCGCTTGTCGTTGACCTGATCCGCCATGTTCTTGATGAGCATGCGCTTGTTGACCTGATACGGCAGCTCGGTGACGATGATGCGCGTTCGGTTCTGCGGAAGCTCCTCGAACTCCGTTCGGGCACGCAGAATGATCTTGCCGCGGCCGGTGGCGTAGGCGGCACGGATGCCGCTGCGGCCCATGATGATGCCCTTGGTGGGGAAGTCCGGCCCCGTGACGTGCTGCATGAGGTCGTAGAGCGTCGCCTCGGGATTATCCAGCACGCAAATGCAGGCGTTGATGACCTCGGTGAGGTTGTGCGGCGGGATGTTGGTCGCCATACCGACCGCGATGCCGCTCGAGCCGTTGACCAGCAGGTTGGGGAAGCGGGCGGGGAGGACGCGCGGCTCCTTGCGCGTCTCGTCGAAGTTGGGGTCCCAGTCGACGGTGTCCTTCTCGATGTCGCGGAGCATCTCGTTCGCCATCTTCGCCATGCGCGCCTCGGTGTAACGGTAGGCCGCCGGGGGGTCGCCGTCCACGGTACCGAAGTTGCCGTGGCCGTCGATGAGCGGATAGCGCATCGAAAAGCTCTGCGCAAGGCGCACCAGCGCGTCGTACACGCTCGCGTCGCCGTGGGGATGATAGCGGCCCAGCACGTCGCCGACGGTGGTGACGGACTTGCGGAACGCCTTGTCGAAGGTCAACCCGTCCTCGTGCATGGTGTAGAGGATGCGGCGGTGGACGGGCTTCAGGCCGTCGCGCACGTCCGGCAGCGCGCGCCCGACGATGACCGACATCGCGTACTCGATGTAGGAGGTCTCCATCTCCTTGACGAGCTCGCTCTGGACGATCTTCTGTTCGGGGTAGCGCAAAGATTCGGGATCGTAGTCTACGTTTTTATGTGCCATGGATGGATGATCCTTTCTATTACAACTTCTTCAGCCGCGCCAGCTCGAACTGGGCAAGGTCGGTCACGGTCTTGGCCTTGCTCTCCCAGTCGGAGGGCACGAAGCAGAGGGCGTAGTCATTGAGCAGGTACACGCCGCCGCGGACGGGGAAGAAGTCCCGCACCTCGCCGAACACGTTGTCCTTGTGCTCCTTCTTGTCAAAGAGGATGGGGGAGAGCTTGTGCCACTTGCGCTCGGCAAGGTTCATCGCCACCTGACCGATGTACACGGTGTCATCCAGCTTCCACCACATGCCCGCCTTGTTCATCAGGCTCACGCCCGCGGCGGTGCTGCTGAACATCTTGATGAGGTGCCCGTCGGGCTTGATCTCATAGAGGCACAGCTCCGCGCCGCCCACGGACCAGCCGGGGCAGGAGAACACGCGTCCGTTCACGCTCGTGAGCATGCCGCCCATCTCCATATCCTGCACGCTGGTGCAGGCGTTCATGGAGAGGTAGTTGACCTCCTCGGGGTGGTTGAACGGGAAGCGCAGGGTGCACAGCTCGCAGCCGTCGAGGGACAGGTAGAGCCTCCCCTCCACGATCGCAAGGCCGGTGAAGTCGACGCCGAGGTTCGCCTCGGGGTTGCGCACGTCCACGATGCCCTTGGGCTTGACCCAGTCGTAGAGCGGGAGCTGCTTTTTCATGTCCGGCAGCTCGAGGTTGTCCTGCTCGCCGCTCGGCAGCTCCACCTGCATGAGTGACTGGTCGGCATGGTCGAGCAGGTAGTACGACCCGCCGTAGAGGATCGCGCGCGCCATCTTCGGCCCCACGTTCAGGCTGTAGTTCGTGAAGTTCTCCTCGGTGGTCTCCCACAGCACGCGGCTCGCGCCGCTGTCGGGATCGCGCTCGATGAGCCGCATGCCGAACTGGTCGGAGCGCTTGTCGCTGCAATCCTGCCAGTAGTAGATCTTCCCCTCGTGATACCCAAGGCCGCACATGCGCACGGTGCTGTTCCACTTGGTGAGCGCCGAGGCCTTTTTGGTTCTTTCGTCATAGAAGCACAATCGCTCGTCGTTGGCGATGAAGTACAGCCCCTTGCCCGGCACGCGCACCATGAGCTGGTTCTTTTCCGAACATTCCGGCGTCTCACTGACGAGGGACGCGCCGCACTTCGGGCAGGTCTTGGTGCCTTCGGTCACGATCGCGCCGCATTTTTTGCAGATCATAGTCTCTCCCTCCGAAAAACGATCAGAAATCCAGGTTGACGGCGTACTTTGCCTTTCTCTCGATGAATTCCTTGCGCGGCTCCACCTTCTCGCCCATGAGGACGGAGAAGGTCTCGTCCGCGCGCTGGGCGTCCTCCAGCGTGATGCGCTTGAGCGTGCGGCGCTCCGGGTCCATCGTGGTCTCCCACAGCTCGTGGGGGTCCATCTCGCCGAGGCCCTTGAAGCGGGAGATGTCGATCTTCGCGTTGGCGTTGTCCCCGCGCATCTCGGCGCTGACGCGGTCGCGCTCCTCGTCGGAGAACGCGACGCGGGTGGTCTTGCCGCGCGTGAGCTTGTAGAGCGGGGGCACGGCGGCGTAGACGTAGCCCTCACGGATTAAGGGCTGCATGTAGCGGAAGAAGAACGTCAGCAGCAGCGTGCGGATGTGGCTGCCGTCCACGTCGGCATCCGCCATGATGATGACCTTGTGATAGCGCAGCTTGTTGAGGTCGAAGTCCTCGCCGAGACCCGCGCCCAGCGCCACGATGACGGGCTGGAGCTTGTCGTTGCCGTAGATCTTGTCGGCGCGGACTTTCTCGACGTTGAGCATCTTGCCCCACAGCGGCAAGATCGCCTGGAAGCGGGAGTCGCGGCCGTCGGTGGCGGAGCCGCCCGCGCTGTCGCCCTCGACGATATAGATTTCAGTCAGCTCGGGATTGTTCTCGTTGCAGTCGCGCAGCTTGTCCGGCATCGCCGCGCCGCCGAGGGCGCTCTTGCGGCGGATGCTCTCGCGCGCCTTGCGCGCCGCTTCGCGCGCGCGGTTCGCCATCATCGCCTTGTCGAGGATCGCGCGGGCGACGGCAGGATTTTCCTCGAGGAACTGATCCAGCTTGTCGCTGACCACGTTGTCCACCAGCGTGCGCATTTCGGAGTTGCCGAGCTTCGCCTTGGTCTGGCCCTCGAACTGCGCGTCCGTCAGCTTGACGGAGATCACGGCGGTCAGGCCCTCGCGGCAGTCCTCGCCGCTCACCTTGTCGTCGCCCTTGATGATGCCCGCCTTGATGCCGTAATTGTTCAGCACACGGGTGAGCGCCGCCTTGAAGCCGGTCTCATGCATGCCGCCCTCCGGCGTGTGCACGTTGTTGGCAAAGGAGATGATGTTCTCCTGATAGCCGTCGTTGTACTGCAAGGCAATTTCCGCGAAGCTGTCGCCCTTCAGGCCGCTCATGTAGATGACCTTGTCGTGAAGCGCGTCCTTGGACTTGTTGAGGAAGGTGACAAACTCGCGGATACCGCCCTCGTAGCACATCTCGTCTTCCTGCTCCTGACCTTCGCGCTGGTCGATGGTCCGGATCTTGAGACCGGCGTTCAAAAACGCCTCCTCGCGCATACGGGTGTGGAGCACGTCATAGGAATAGACCGTATCCTCGAACATTTCGGGGTCGGGCTTGAACGTGACGGTGGTGCCGGTGTGGTCGGTGGTACCCACAATGGTCATCTCCTGCGTGATGTGCCCGCGGGAGAACTTCATCTCGTAGATCTTGCCGTCCTTGTGCACCTGCACCGTGAGCCACTCGGAGAGCGCGTTGACCACGCTCGCGCCCACGCCGTGCAGGCCGCCGGAGACCTTGTAGCCTCCGCCGCCGAACTTGCCGCCGGCGTGCAGGACGGTGAACACGACCTCCAGTGCGGGGCGTCCGGTCTGCGCCTGCACGTCCACAGGAATGCCGCGGCCATTGTCCACGACGGTGATCGTGCCGTCTGCGTTGATGGTGACGGTGATCTCGGTGCAGTAGCCTGCCAGCGCTTCGTCGATGGAGTTGTCCACGATCTCATACACCAGATGGTGCAGTCCGCTGGACGACGTGGAGCCGATGTACATGCCCGGGCGCTTGCGGACGGCCTCAAGGCCCTCCAGCACCTGGATCTCCGAGGCGTTGTACTCCTCCGAAACGGCGGTCACCATGTTCTGTTCATCATTCATATAGGTCGCTCCTGTTCTTCCGCTCTCCCTTGCAGGGTACGGCTGTTTAACTGGGATAGATAGACGATCTGCTTGTGATAGGGGTGGTCGCAGACCAGAAAGGACTTGGGAATATCCTCGCACGCGTCGATGACGACGCTTTCCTGCTCGGCGTTCTTCAAAAACGCGCTTGTAATTTTCGACTGGGACGTGATCTCCAGATCAAAGATGCCGATGATGCGCCGTTCGGGCAGCATCTGGTTGTTGCCGATGTGGAGGTACATTACAAAACCCTCCCGTTTTCCACGTGCAGCACCTTGCCGGCGACCAGCGAGCCGAGGCGGTCCTCCTCGCAGCAGGTGATGAACACCTGCCCGCCGCCGATGCGGTTCAGGACGAACTCCTGCCGCTTGGGGTCCAGCTCCGAGAGCACGTCGTCGAGCAGCAGAATGGGGGATTGCCCCGTGATCTCCTGATAGATATCCCGCTCCGCAAGCTTGAAGGCAAGCGCCGCCGTTCGCGTCTGACCCTGCGAGGAATACTGCCGCGCGTTCTCGCCGCCGATCTCCACCGCGATGTCGTCCTTGTGGGGGCCGGAGAGACACAGCCGCGACGCAAGCTCCGCCTGCGCGTGATCGCGCTGATGGGCGAGCAGCTGCTCGATCAAAACGCCCTGCTCGGCGAAGGGATCCGTGATAGACTTAACAGTTTCATACCGTAGAGTCAACTGTTCTTTGCCGCCGGAGCACTCGCTGTGGGACGCCGCGGCGTACTCCGCGAGCCTTGCACAGAAGCGCGCGCGGTAGTGGATCAGCACCGCGCCGGCGATCGCCATACGGCTGTTGAACTCCGGCAGCGTGTCCCGCAGGGCGGGATGCTCCTCGCTGTCGCGGAGAATGCGCGTCTTGTGCTCGTACAGGCGGTTGTACTCCGTCAGCGCCGCGGCGTAGCGCGGGCGCAGCTGGGAGAGGGATTGGTCCATGAACCGCCGCCGGGCCGCCGCGCCGTCCCGGATCAACATCAGGTCCTCGGGGCAGAAAAAGACGGTGCCCAACACGCCGGACAACTCGCTTGCGCGTTTTGCGGGCACTTTGTTGATGGTCATTTTGCGGCGTTTGCCGTTAAATAGACTTATTTCAATAGAAAATCGCCTATCTCTTGAGTCTATTTCACTGACGATCCGCGCCTCGCTTTCCCCGAAGCGCACCATTTCCCGATCGGAACGGGCGCGGTTGGAGCGGGCGCAGGAGAGATACACGATTGCTTCGAGCAGATTGGTCTTGCCCTGCGCGTTTTCGCCGACGATCACATTGCTGTCGGGGGCAAAGTTGATGCTCTGCTCGGTATAGTTGCGGAAGTTCTGTAAGGTCAGTCTATTGATCTGCATACGCGACCGTGATGTTCTTGCCGTGATAGGAGACGGCGTCGCCGGGGCGGATCTTTTTGCCCCGCTGGGTGCAGACCTCGCCGTTGACGGTGACCTCGCCCTCGGTGATGACGATCTTCGCCTCGCCGCCGGTGGAGACCAGCGACGCGAACTTGAGCAAATCCTGCAATTTGATAAATTCGGTTGTGATTTTGATGGTATCCATATAGCCTCGCAGAGTTTCGCGCCCGCAGGCGCGAAAAGAATCAAATCGTTTTTTCTGACGACATGTGCGTCAGAAAAAACTCTTTACGCGGAGCGCCCGTGCGCCTTCGGCGTGCGGGAAGCGCAGCGAATCCTGCTCAAAAAAGTGCTTGCACTTTTTTGAAGCGGTTACGCTTTCAATCTAACCGGCAGCACCATATAAAGGAAGCTGTCGTCGTCCTCGTCCACGGGAACGACGATGGCGGGGGAGATGCCGGTGTTCATTTCGAGATACACCTTATCGGCGGGCGCGTAGCGCAGCGCCTCGGAGAGATAGCGGTTGTTGAAGCCGATCTCCAGATCGCCGCCGTTGCCCTCTACCTTGCACACGTCCTTGGCGTCGCCGCTGGCGGTGCGGGCGGAGAAGGTGACGCGGTTGTTGCCGAACAGGCAGCGCACCGGGCTTTTGAGCTTTTCGCTGATGACGACGCTCACGCGGTCGAGGCTCTCCATCATCGTCTTGGTGTCCACCAGCAGACGAACGGGGTTCTTGCGCGGGATCGCGTTCTTATAATCGAGGAACTCACCCTCCAGGCGGCGGCAGATCAGCTCTGTTTCGCCGACCTCAAAGAGAATGTGGCGGTCGCCGAGCGTGATCTTCGCGCATTCGTCGATGTCCTCGCAGACCTTTTCCACCTCGTTGAGCGCCGAGCCGGGCGCAACGAAGGAGAATACGCCCCCCGCGGGATGCTCCAGCTTTTCCTTGCGCAGCGCCAGACGGAAGCCGTCCACCGACACCAGTGACAGCTCCGTGGGACTCACCTCAAAGAGCGAGCCCATGTGCACCGGCCGCGCCTCGTTGGTGGAAACGGCAAACGAGGTCTGCTGGATCATGGCGCGCAGCGTCTTTTCGGGCAGCTCCACCGTGTTTTTCTCCTCGACCTCCGGCAGTTCCGGGAAATCGGCGGCGGGCAGGCCCACGATGTCGAAATCCGCGTCGCCGCAGTGCAGCTTGACCGACAGCTTTTCATCGCTGACAAAGGTCAGCGTGTCGTCCGGCATGCGGCGCACAATATCGCCGAACAGCCGCGCGTTGAGCACCAGTGAGCCCTCTTCCTCCACATCGCAGGCAAAGCGCGTGCGGATGCCGAGCTGCATATTGTAGCCGGTGACGGTCAGGCTTTCGCCCTGACATTGGAGCAGCAGGCCCTCCAGCGCGGGAATGGAGCTTTTGCTCGCGACCGCGCGACCGGCGGTGGTGATGGCGTTCTGAAGAACGAGCTTTTCACAAGAGAATTTCATAGCTGCGATCCTTTCTGTTGAAGAGAAAAGAATAGATTTTTTTTAGTAGTCGTAGTAGTAGGGGCGGGAAAACGTGGAAAACCCTCGGAAATCGCGAAATCATGCGGGAAATGGCGAAGGGAAAAGTTGTGGAAAAATGGGATAGTTTTCCACGCTTATTCACAGGGGTTTTGTTTTCCACAGGGGCTGTGGAAAGAAGACTGTTAATTATGGGGAAAAGGTTACCTTCTGGAGTTGATGTTCAGCGTGATGTCCTTGATCGCTTGAGACACCGCCGGTTCGTTCTCCAGCTTCTCCGTCACCTGATCGAGGGAGTGGAGCGCCGTGGTGTGGTCACGATCAAAGATCTTGCCGATCTCGATGGTGGAAAGGCCCGTGATGCTGCGGATCAGATACATGGCGATGTTGCGTGCGCCGACGATCTGGCGGCTGCGGTTGGGACCGCGGAGCAGCGCTTCGTCGGTGGAGAAGTAGCGCGCGACCTCACTGATGATGACGTCGGGCGAGGGCACGGCCTCGTTGTTCTTGCGCACCGCCTCGCGCACCATGGACTCCATTTCGGCCTCGCTCATGTCGTCGCGGCCGAGCTGCGTGTGCGCCATCAGACGGTTCACCACGCCCTCGATGCGGCGCACGTTGGTGGTGACGTTGCGGGCGATGTAATCGGCGCTCTTATCGTCGATGGTGAAGCCGCGCTGGATCGCCTTGTTCTTGATGATCGCGACGCGCGTCTCGTAATCGGGCGGCTGCACGTCGACCTGAAGGCCCCATTCAAAACGGGTGCGCAGACGGTCGTCCAAAAGCGTCATTTCGCTGGGCGTGCGATCCGAGGTCAGCACGATCTGGTGGCCCGCCTCATAGAGCGTGTTGAACGTGTGGAAAAACTCGTTCTGGGACTGCTCCTTGCCGGCGACGAACTGCACGTCGTCCACCAGCAGCAGATCGGCGTCGCGGTACTTGGCGCGAAATTCGTCGCCCCTGTTCTGGCGCACATGGCTGATGAAGTCGTTCAAGAAGTCGTCGCCCTTGACGTACACGATCTTGGAAAGCGGCAGGCGCTTGCGGAACTGGTGCAATATCGCGTAGATGAGGTGCGTCTTGCCGAGGCCGGAGTCGCCGTAGATGAACAGCGGGTTATAGTGCGCGCTGGCGCCGTCCGCCACCGCCTGCGCCGCGGCGTAGGCGAGCTTGTTGGATTCGCCCACGACGAAGTTATCGAAGGTGAACTTGTCGCTCACGAGCAGGATCGGCTGCTGTGGCAGCGTGGGGTCGGGACCCTTGCCGTCGCGAATCTCCAGCTGGAATTCCGCGGAGAACAGGTCGTTGAGCGTCTTGATGATGCGTTCGCGGAACATGGTGTCGATCATCTCGCGCTTGAACTCGTTCGGGCAGTCGATATAAAAGGTACGCCCCACCATGTGGACGTCTATCACCTCATCAAACCAGGTGTTGATGCTGGTTTCGGAGAGCTCTGCGCGCAGCTTATCCAGCACCATCGTCCAGACGTCGGATACAGAATTCAAGGAGTGCTCCACCTTTCTGAAGAGTATATATTTAACTAAATAAGTATATCAGAAAAGGAACAAGATTGCAATGGTTTTCTTCTTATTCTAATATAAAGGATGGATAAAAAAGCGGGGAAAAAAGGCGCGAAATTTTGGTTGACAGAACACACTCTTTCCTATATAATATCGGCTGCGCCGCGTTTTTAAGGCGCATGGAACGTTCACTGCGTGAGGGGGAGACCCTTCGCGTCGGGTAGGTGCGACGCCGCAAGGCGCCGCCGGAACATCAAAGAAGGAGGAACATGACATGGCAACCAAACGCACGTATCAGCCCAAGAAGCTGCAGCGCTCCAAGGAGCACGGCTTCCGCAAGCGCATGAAGACCGCGAACGGCCGCAAGGTCCTTGCCCGCCGCCGCGCCAGAGGCCGCGCCCGCCTGACCTATTGATCGGCGGAGGACGCGCACAGGCCGCAGGACGTGATTTCTGCGGCAGCTACAGGGAACCATGATCTGAAATCAGGGACGGACGCAAACAGAAGTTTTCGCGCCGTCCCTCTATGGCTAGTATGAAAAAAGCGACGACGCTGAAACTGAATTACGAATTTCGCCGGGTCTACAACAAGGGAAAATCCGGCGTTTCGCCGTTTTTCGTCGTCTATGCCCGCCCCAACCGCAATGGCCGCAACCGCCTCGGCGTCACCGTCAGCACCAAGCTGGGCAAAGCCGTGGTGCGCAACCGCATCCGCCGGCGCCTGCGTGAGGTCTACCGCCTCGCGCAGCCGGAGATGAAGCAGGGCTATGATATCGTGCTCGTCGGCCGCAGCCGCGCGCTGACGGCGCCGTATCAAGAGCTGACGCGCGCCTATCGCAAGACCTGCGAAAAGCTGGCGCTTTGGGAGGACAAGCCGTGAAGCGCGCCATGCTGGGAGCGATCCGGTTCTATCAGAAGAACATCTCCCCGTTCAGCCCGCCGAAGTGCCGCTTTATCCCCACCTGCTCGCAGTATGCGCTGGAGGCGGTGGAAAAGTACGGCGCGGTCAAGGGCGGATTTCTCGCGGCGAAGCGGCTTTCACACTGCCACCCGTTCTACAAGGGTAATAAGATTTACGATCCGGTTCCCTGACGGCGGATTTTCCGCCTGTCTGCGTTTCGCCCCGCTTGACATACACAGAGTATGCCCGCGCGGTTCGACCTTGACAGACAAAAAATCCGCTCGTCAGCAAATCAGTTGGAGGAAAACGATATGTTTTCAACACTCGGCTACTACATTTGTATCCCGTTCGCGTGGATCCTGCGCCTGTTTTATAACCTGACCAACAGCTACGGTCTGGCGCTGATCTTCTTCACGCTGATCGTCAAGCTGGTGCTGCTGCCCTTCCAGCTCAAGAGCAAGAAGAGCATGATCCGCATGAATCAGTTCCAGCCCAAGATGCGCGAGATCCAGGAAAAGTACGCGAACAACCAGCAGAAGATGAACGAGGAGCTGCAAATGCTCTACGCGCAGGAGGGCATCAACCCCATGAGCGGGTGCCTCTGGTCGCTGCTGCCGTTCCCCATCATCATCGCGCTGTACTCCATCATTCGCCAGCCGCTCAGCCGCTTCATGATGCTCTCGAGCGACGCCATCGAAACGGTGCGCAGCATCGCGTCCGGCCTCGGCTACAGCGCCGCGGAGGTCTCCGGCCGCACGGCGTTCTATGAGGAGATCCAGCTTACGCAGTTCATCAACGACAACTTTGACGCGTTTTCCGGCATCAAGGGCCTCATGCGCGTCAACTACAGCTTCCTCGGCGTTGATCTGACGGTCATGCCCGGCGACGTGTGGAAGCAGGTCTTTACCGGCGGCTGGCCCATCATCGGCCTGGTGCTCATCCCCATCATCTCCGCGGCGTTGAGCTTCTATCAGTCCAAGGTGGCGATGGCGGGCAACGGCCAGAAGGCGGACGATCCCGCCGCGCGCTCCGGCCGCACCATGATGTATATGATGCCGCTGATGTCGCTGTGGATCGGCTTCACGCTCCCCGCGGCGCTCGGTGTGTACTGGATCGCCAACAGCGTGTTCCAGATCATTCAGGACGTGATCCTGAACAAGTACTTCTCCACCCAGATGGAAGCGGAGGAGACGGAGCGCGAGAAGGCGAAGCGCGAGGCCCGCGTTGCCAAGATGATGGCGGCGCGCGAGCAGCAGCGCCAGTTCCAGGAGCAGCAGGCGAACAAGGCCAAGCAGAAAAAGCCCGAAAAGAAGCAGCCCGAGAAGAAAGAGAAGAAGGGCACGTCCACCAGCGAGGCGGGCCGCGTCGGCGACCGTCCCTATGCCCGCGGTCGTTCCTATGATCCCGAACATTACGGGGAATAACAGAAATAAGGAGAAATCCGTACGATGGTACAGTTTATCGACGTAACGGCCAAGACCGAGGAGGAGGCCATCGAGAAGGCACTTGCCCAGCTTTCGATGGATCGTGACGAGGTTTCGGTCGAGATCCTCGAGCGCGCCAAGTCCGGCTTTTTGGGCTTGGGCGCGACGCCGGCGAAGGTCCGCGTCAGCTATGACGACGGCAAGGAGGAGCCGAAGGAGAAGGCTCCCGTCTTCCAGCCGGAGGTGCGCAAGAGCAAGGAAGAGCGCGACGCGGAGGCCGTCGCGAAGAAGGCGGAGAAGGAAGAGCGCGAGCGCAAAGCCGCCGAGGCGCGCAAGAACGCCCCCAAGCCGGAGCTGCCGAAGGACTTCCAGCCCGAGGTGCTCCAGAACAAGAGCGAGAAGAAGGCTCCGAAGGAGCGCAAGCCCCGTGAGGATAAGCCCCGCCGTGAGCCGGTCGTCAAGGTCGAACTGGGCGAGGAGGTCCACGACGAGAAGTCCGAGCAGATCCGCGCCTTCCTCAGCGGCCTGCTGACGCACATGGAGTGCGAGGCGGAGGTCAAGGTCTACGAGATCGAGAAGAACCGCTACAAGGTCATCCTTGAGGGCGACAAGCTGGGCAGCCTGATCGGCCGCCGCGGCGAGACGCTCGACGCGATTCAGCAGCTCACCAGCTACGCGGTGAACCGCAGCGGCGACAAGAACCGCGCCCGCATCCAGGTCGACGCGGAGAACTACCGCGAAAAGCGCGAGCAGAGCCTTGAGCGCCTCGCGGAGAAGGTCGCGGCGAAGGTCGTCAAGTACCGCCGCAACGTGACGCTGGAGGCGATGAACGCCTACGAGCGCCATGTGATCCACACCGCCCTGCAGGACGCAAAGGACGTCAGCACGTTCTCCATCGGCACCGAGCCGAACCGCCGCGTGGTGGTGGCCTACGACCGGAATAAGCAGACCCCACAGGGGGAGGAATAACGGGGGATTTTCTTGAAACCGTTTCCGACACCATTTCTCTCTTTCCTCTTACGGAAAGAGAGAAACGGTGTCGGGCTTCCAAAGAGAGAAAGACGCTGACGCGACTGCCGCGTGAGCGTTTTTTTTCTGCGTAGCACGATACGCTGTTTTCCTCATGTCGAATTGACTTTCCTCGTATGCCTGGTCACCGTTGCGCCAGCCGCTTCTCGCTTCCCGATGGTCGCGACAAGCGGGGCGCTGCCTCGAAATTCGCTCGCTTCATCCGCCACAGGCGGCGCTTCGCTCATTTCCACTGGGCGAGCCCCGCCGTGTGCGAGGAGGGTGTGTGTGCGTCGTTCGGAATATAAAGGCTCCCCTTGCGAAAGGGAGCTGTCAGCCCGAAGGGCTGACTGAGGGATCGGCGATAACCCGCAGGCTTCGATCCCCCAGTCGGCTGCGCCGACAGCCCCCTTTTCGAAAGGGGGCCATATTGGCAGGCATCGCTGCGCGAAGAAAGGTCGTGCCGCCGGACGGCGGCACATCGCACCGTCAATTCAGCTTACGAAAACAACGTCCCGTATTACGGCAGGCATCTTCAAATCCCAAGAAAGCTGCCCCAAAAGCCCTTTCTCTTCTACGGAAGTTTGAAACCATTTCTTCTCTTTCAAAGGGAAAGAGAAGAAACGGTTTCAAGAAAGACCTTATTGAAGTTTCCGTATCAGCATATCCAGCGCCGTGTTCGCCGCCTGCATGCGGATGTGGTCGCGGCTGCGCTTGCCGAACTCGCACTTGCGGCAGATCGTGCCGTCGGGCGTCGCGAGGCCGATGTATACCAGCCCCACGGGGTTGCCGCGCTCGTCGCTGTCCGGACCGGCGACGCCCGTGACGGAGATCGCGTAATCCGCGCCGGTGAGCGCCTTCGCGCCCTCCGCCATCGCGATCGCCACTGGCTCCGAGACCGCGCCGTGCTCGTCCAAAAGTGATTGCGAAACGTTTAATACCTTGCTCTTTACACTATTTGTATAGCTCACGACGCCGCCGAGGAACACCGCGCTCGCGCCGGGTACGTCGGTGACGCGCTTGGCGATCAGGCCGCCGGTGCAGCTCTCCGCCGCGGTCAGCGTCGCGCCGTGGGCTTTGAGCGCCGCGATGCAGACGGATTCAAGGTTGTCCACGTCGATGCCGTAGACCCACTCGCCGACGACGCTCATCACCTCGTCCACGGCGGGCTTGAGCATCGCCTCCGCCTCTTCCGCGGTGGGGGCTTTCGCCGTCACGCGGAGCATGCACTCGTCGCTCTTGGCGTAGGGCGCGACCGTGGGGTTGGTCATCTTCTCGATGCGCTCGCGCAGCAGCATCTCCATGTCGCTCTCGCCCTTGCCGTAGATGCGTAGCGTATGGGACGCGATCACGCCCTCGCTCAACGCGCGCAGGTACGGCTCCGCGCCGGTGCGGAACATCAGCTCGCACTCATGCGGCGGGCCGGGGAGCATGAGGACGTGCACCCCGCCCTCGCAGAAGCCGCAGCCGGGGGCGGTGCCGTTGTGGTTGTGGAAAATGGTGCAGTTCTCCGGCAGGTACGCCTGCTGCAGGTTGTTGGGCGCCATGGTGCGCTTGCGCGCGGCAAACAGCTCCCGCAGCCACGTTTCCAGCTCCGGATACAGCACGTTTTTGCGCCCGAACGTGTCGCAGATGGTCTGCTTGGTGAGGTCGTCGTAGGTCGGGCCGAGGCCGCCGGTGGTGATGATGACGTCCACCCGCGTGCGCGCCAGCTCCAGCGCTTCGCGCAGCCGCGCCGGATTGTCGCCCACGACCGTGTGATACAGCACGTTGATGCCCAGCTCCGCCAGCTTTTCAGACAGGATCTGCGCGTCGGTATTGGCAATATTGCCCAACAGGATCTCCGTACCGACGGCGATCAGTTCCGCTCTGTGTGCCATGGGATCAATACCGCTTATCCTTGTTCGCGTGGATGAGCGCGATGAGCGCGAGGACGAAGTTGCCGGCGGCGACGCACAGCAGGGTGCAGGCGAGAGAAAATTGCGCGTTTTTCATGGGTGATACCTCCTGAATAAAAAATAATGACATCTAATGAAGGCTCCCTTTGCGAAAGGGAGCTGGTTGCGGCGAAGCCGCAGACTGAGGGATCGGCGATCACATGCCGTCTTCGATCCCCCACCCGCTTGTCGGCGGGAGCCCCCTTTTCGAAAGGGGGCCTTTTCATTCTGTCGATTACAGCTTGATCCTCACAAATTCCCGTCCGTCCATGGCGCGCTGACAGAGCGCGTCAATGTCGAGCGCGGCTTCGATCTCCCGCACCTCATCTAGGTGAGGCTTGGTCTTGGGATGGCGCGGGGTGAACACCGTGCAGCAGTCCTCGTAGGGCAGGATCGAGGTGTCAAACGTGCCGATCTTGCGCGAGATGCGCACGATCTCCTCCTTGTCCATGCCGATCAGCGGGCGGAGGACCGGCAGCTCCGCCGCGTCCTCGGTGCAGCGCAGCGCCTCCATGGTCTGACTGGCGACCTGACCGAGGCACTCGCCGGTGACGATCGCCTTGGCGTGGGCTTCGTCGGCGCAGCGCTGGGCAATGCGCATCATAAAGCGGCGCATGATGAGGGTGAAGTGATCCTCCGGACACTTGCGGCGGATCTCCTCCTGAATTTCCGTGAACGGCACGATTTGGAGCCGCATCCGCCCGCACCACGGCGTGAGCTTCTGCGCCAGCTCGATGACCTTCTCCTTCGCCGCCTCCGAGGTGTAGGGCGGGGAGAAGAAGTGCACCGGCTCGAGCGTCACGCCGCGCTTCGCCATCATCCACGAGCTGACGGGGGAGTCGATGCCGCCGGAGAGCAGCGTCACCGCCGTGCCGCCCATGCCGAGCGGCAGCCCGCCCGCGCCCGCGAATGCCGGGCCGTGGACGAACGCCGCGTCGTCGCGAATCTCGAGGAACACGGTCAGCTCGGGGTCGTGGACGTTGACCTCCAGATTGGGAAACGCCTGATGCAGTGCGCCGCCCACCTGCTGCGAGAGCTGGATGGACGTGAGCGGGAAGGTCTTGTCCGCGCGCTTGCTTTCCACCTTGAAGGACTTCGCTGTGGATAACTCGTCGCGCAGATAGGTCTTGGCGGTCTCGATGATCGCCTGCACATTTTTGTCGCAGGGCAGCGCGCGGGACACGGTGATGACGCCGAACACCTGACGGCAGGCGGCGAACGCCGCGGTGAGGTCGCAGGAATCATCCACCGGCTCGACGTAAATGGTGGATTGTTTGGAGTAAATGCGATAATTGCCGCACTTTGCCGTGCGGCGGCGCAGGTTGGAGATCAGCTTATCTTCAAAGCTGCGGCGGTTGAGGCCCTTGAGGACGACCTCGCCCAGCTTGCAAAGGATCATTTCTTTCATGGATCAGGTTCCCTTCAACGTATCCGTATTCCGGTATTGGATGGCTTCGGCCAGATGGCTCGCCTCGATGTGCTCCGCGCCCTCGAGGTCGGCGATCGTGCGCGCGACGCGCAAGAGGCGGTCGTGGCTGCGGGCGGTGAGTCCCAAGCGCTCGAAGGCGCTTTTGAGCAGCTTTTCGCCCGCGGCGTCGAGCTTGCAGAAGCGGCCCACCATCGCGGGCTCCATCTGCGCGTTGCACAGCACGTCCGTCCCCTCGAAGCGCTTCTTCTGAATTTCTCGGGCAGCGTTGACGCGGGCGCGGATCGTGGCGGAATCCTCCGCCGTCTCGCGGCGGCGCATCGCCTCATACTCCACGCTGGGGACGTTCACGTGGATGTCCATGCGGTCGAGCATCGGGCCGCTGATGCGCTCGGCGTACTTGCGCACCTGCGTCTCCGTGCAGGTGCAGCGTCCGGAGGGGTGCCCGTACCAGCCGCAGCGGCAGGGGTTCATCGCGCCCACCAGCATAAACCGGCTCGGCAAAGTGATGCTGCCCGCGGCGCGGGTGATGGTCACCTCGCCGTCCTCGATCGGCGCGCGCAGCGCCTCCAATACATCGCGGGGGAACTCCGGCAGCTCGTCCAGAAACAGCACGCCGTTGTGCGCGAGGGAAATTTCGCCCGGACGGGGAAAGCTCCCGCCGCCGGTCATCGCCACCGACGAGAGCGTGTGGTGCGGCGAGCGGAACGGCCGCTCCGCGAGCAGGGGACGGTTCGCGTCCGTGAGACCGGCGACCGACCAGATCTCCGTCGCCTCCAGCGCCTCTTTTCGCGTCATGTCCGGCAAAATCGACGGCAGCCGCCGCGCCAGCATGGACTTGCCCGCGCCGGGGGAGCCGATCATCAGCAGGTTGTGTCCGCCCGCGGCGGCGATCTCCAGCGCGCGCTTCACGTTCTCCTGTCCCATCACGTCGGAGAAGTCGGCGCGCGCCTCGCGCTCGTGCGGCTCCTCCCAGCGGGGCGCAGGGGCGATGGGGCTCTCGCCGCGCAGGTGCGCCATCAGCGCCGCCACATCGGGCACGGGATAGACCGTCAGCCCGTCCGCCAGCGTCGCCTCGGCGGCGTTCACCGCGGGGACGAACAGGGAACGGATGCCCGCGCGCACCGCCGCCATCGCCATAGGCAGCACGCCGTTCACGCCGCGCAACGAGCCAGTCAGCGACAGCTCCCCGATGAACGCCGCGTCCGCGGGCAGCTCGGGGATATCCTCGGCGCAGCGCAGGATGCCCAGCAGGATGGGGAGGTCGTAAACCGTGCCTTCCTTTCGTTGACCAGCAGGCGCGAGGTTGACGGTGATGCGGGAGACGGGGAATTTCGCGCCGCAGTTCTTCACCGCCGCGCGCACGCGCTCGCGGGACTCCTTGACCGCGGTATCGCCGAGGCCCACCACGTCGAACGCGGGCAGGCCGCCGGACAAAAAGCACTCCACCGATACCTCGTAGCCCGCAATGCCCTGCAAGCCCAAAGAACGCACCGTTGTGACCATAAGTTTCCTCCGAAATCCGCGCTTGACACGGCGCGGGAATAACGGTATTTTACAACACGCCGCGGGGTTTGACAAGTGTGCCCTTTGCCGGAAACGACTGAAAAAATTCATGCGCGCCGCCGCCTTGTATTACAAATGAAGGAAGCCATGCATTTTTTATCCGAAAAACACATATTTTCGCCGTTTACACGATGCGTTTTTTGTGATATATTGTATGCGCTATGCTATGCGTGGCAATTCCACGCGTTTTTTACGCAAGTACGGCCGCAACACGCGGCAGAAAAAACAGGAGGTTTCATTGACTATGGCAAGAAAAATGAAGTCCATGGACGGCAACAACGCTGCCGCGCACGTATCGTACGCGTTCAGTGAGGTTGCGGCGATCTACCCGATCACCCCGTCGTCCCCGATGGCTGATCTGGTCGACCAGTGGTCCGCGAACGGCCTGAAGAACATCTTCGGCACGCAGGTCAAGGTCGTCGAGATGCAGTCCGAGGCCGGCGCGGCCGGCGCGGTGCACGGCTCCCTCGGCGCCGGCGCGCTGACGACGACCTACACGGCGTCCCAGGGTCTGCTGCTGATGATCCCGAACATGTACAAGATCGCGGCCGAGCAGCTCCCCAGCGTCTTCCACGTCTCCGCCCGTACCGTCTCCACCCACGCGCTGAACATCTTCGGCGACCACAGCGATGTCATGGCATGTCGCCAGACCGGCTTCGCGATGCTCTGCGAGGGCAGCGTGCAGGAGGTCATGGACCTCTCCCCGGTGGCGCATCTCGCCGCGCTGACCGGCAAGGTGCCGTTCATCAACTTCTTCGACGGCTTCCGCACCTCCCACGAGATCCAGAAGGTCGCGGTCTGGGATTACGAGGACCTCAAGGAAATGTGCGACATGGACGCGGTCAAGGCGTTCCGTGAGCACGCCCTCAACCCCAACAACCCGCACATGCGCGGCTCCCACGAGAACGGCGACACGTTCTTCCAGCACCGCGAGGCGTGCAACAAGTACTACGAGGCGCTCCCCGAGGTCGTCGAGAAGTACATGGACAAGATCAACGCCAAGCTCGGCACCGATTATAAGCTGTTCAACTACTACGGCGCGCCCGACGCAGACCGCGTCATCATCGCGATGGGCTCCATCTGCGACGTGGCGGAGGAGGTCATCGACTATTTGAACGCCCACGGCGAGAAGGTCGGCCTCGTCAAGGTCCGCCTGTACCGTCCGTTCAAGGCCGAGCGCCTGATCGAGGCGATCCCCGCGAGCGCGAAGAAGATCGCCGTCCTCGACCGCACCAAGGAGCCCGGCGCGCAGGGCGAGCCGCTCTACCTCGACGTCGTGACCGCGCTTGCCAACGCCGGCATCAGCGACAAGTGCGTCATCGGCGGCCGCTACGGCCTCGGCTCCAAGGATACCCCGCCGAGCAGCGTGTTTGCCGTCTATGACGAGCTGAAGAAGGACGCGCCCAAGCGCCAGTTCACCATCGGCATCACCGACGACGTGACCAACCTCTCCCTGCCCGAGGACAAGAACTGCCCGAACACCGCCGCGGAAGGCACCATCGAGTGCAAGTTCTGGGGTCTCGGCGGCGACGGCACCGTCGGCGCGAACAAGAACTCCATCAAGATCATCGGCGACCATACCGACAAGTATGTCCAAGCGTACTTCCAGTATGACTCCAAGAAGACCGGCGGCGTGACCATCAGCCACCTGCGCTTCGGCGACAAGCCCATCCGCAGCCCGTACTACATCAACAAGGCCGACTTCGTCGCCTGCCATGTGCCGAGCTACATCACCAAGGGCTTCAAGATCGTCAACGACGTCAAGCCCGGCGGCGTGTTCCTCATCAACTGCCAGTGGGATTTCGATGAGCTCAACCACCACCTGCACGCCGACGCCAAGCGCTATATCGCCAAGAACAACATCCAGCTCTATACGATCAACGCCATCGACAAGGCGATCGAGATCGGCATGGGCAAGCGCACCAACACCATCCTTCAGTCCGCGTTCTTCTCCCTCGCCAAGGTCATGCCCGAGGCGGAGGCGATCCAGTACATGAAGGACGCCGCGACGCACTCCTACCTCAAGAAGGGTCAGGATATCGTCGACATGAACCACAAGGCGATCGACCTCGGCGCGTCCGCCTACGTCAAGATCGACGTGCCCGCCGACTGGGCGAACGCCGTGGACGAGGAGGACAAGACCGTCCTCAAGGGTCGTCCCGACCTCGTCAAGCAGGTCAAGGAACTGCTCGGGCCCATCGGCCGCATGGACGGCGACAGCCTGCCGGTCTCCGCGTTCATGGATCACATCGACGGCCAGTTCGAGCTGGGCGCCGCCGCCTATGAGAAGCGCGGCGTTGCCGTCAGCGTTCCGACCTGGGATCAGAACAAGTGCATCCAGTGCAACCAGTGCGCTTACGTCTGCCCGCACGCCACCATCCGTCCCTTCGCCATGACCGAGGAGGAGGCCAACGCCGCTCCCGCGCAGGCGAAGATCGTCGACGTCAAGGCCGGCAAGGGCAAGGGCGTCTACAAGTTCACGATGGCGGTCTCCCCGCTCGACTGCATGGGCTGCGCGGTCTGCGTCGGCGTCTGCCCGACCGGCGCGCTCGCCATGGTCGCGCAGGAGCACGAGCTGCCGCAGCAGGAGGTCTTCGACTACTGCGTGGACAAGGTCGCGCCCAAGGCCGACATGCAGGACAACACCGTCAAGGGCTCGCAGTTCAAGCAGCCGCTGCTTGAGTTCTCCGGCTCCTGCGCCGGCTGCGCCGAGACGAGCTATGCCCGCCTGATCACCCAGCTCTTCGGCGACCGTATGTACATCACCAACGCCACCGGCTGCTCGTCCATCTGGGGCGGCCCGGGCGCCACGTCCCCGTACACCGTGGACAAGAACGGCCGCGGCCCCGCGTGGATCAACTCCCTGTTCGAGGACAACGCCGAGCACGGCCTCGGCCTCTGGATGGGCCAGAACGCCATCCGCGAGGATCTCAAGGCCAAGACGGTCGAGCTGATCGCGCAGCCCCAGACCGTTCCCGAGCTCAAGGAAGCCGCCCAGAAGTGGCTCGACACCTATGAAAACGGCGCCGAGAACGAGGCCGCTACCGCCGCCTACATCAAGGCGATGGAGGAGAACATCAGCGACATCGACGACACGATCGCCTTCATGAGCAGCGACAAGGCCAAGGAAGTCTGCGGCGCGGAGTATGCCGCCCAGGCGCTCGAGGCCAACAAGGCCGCCAAGGCTGCCGGCGCTGTCCACTGCCAGTGCTCCGCCTGCAAGCTCGTCGAGCAGATCCTCGACAAGAAGAACTACCTCGTCAAGAAGTCCATCTGGATCTTCGGCGGCGACGGCTGGGCGTACGACATCGGCTTCGGCGGCGTGGACCACGTCCTCGCCAGCAAGAAGAACGTCAACGTGTTCGTCTTCGATACCGAGGTCTACTCCAACACCGGCGGCCAGGCGTCCAAGTCCTCCAACATCGGCCAGGTCGCGCAGTTCGCGGCTGCCGGCAAGGAGGTCAAGAAGAAGAGCCTCGCCGAGATCGCGATGAGCTACGGTTACGTCTACGTGGCGCAGATCGCCATGGGCGCGAACCCGGCCCAGACCATCAAGGCCATCACCGAGGCCGAGGCCTACGACGGCCCGTCCCTCATCATCGGCTACAGCCCCTGCGAGATGCACAGCATCAAGGGCGGCATGACCAACTGCCAGAAGGAAATGAAGAAGGCCGTCGAGTGCGGCTACTGGAACCTGTTCCGCTTCAATCCCGACGCCGAGCAGAAGTTCACCCTCGACTCCAAGGCGCCCGCGGGCGGCTATCAGGAGTTCCTGATGAACGAGGCGCGTTACAGCCGCCTCACCCGCGAGTTCCCCGAGCGCGCCACGACGTTGTTCGCGCGCAACGAGGAGGCCGCGAAGGAGCGCTACGAGCACCTGCTCAAGCTGGTGGAGATGTACAAGTAAAGAATTCCACAAAAAAGGACGGTCGGCTTTGCCGATCGTCCTTTTTTCTTGCAAAAGCCGGAGATTGCCTATATACTATAAATATGAAAAAATGTGCATTTACTCTGTTTTTAATCATCTGTCTCACGCTCGCCGGCTGCGCGTGGCGAGACGCCGTGGACGCTGCCGCGCCGCTCTCGCGCACCGTGTTCGCCATGGACACCGTGATGAACCTCACCGTGTACGGAGAGAACGGCGAAGCCGCGCTCGACGCGGCGGAGCAGGAGCTGTACCGCCTCGACGCGCATCTGGCGCGGGGGACGGAGGGCAGCGCGGTGTACGCCCTCAACCACGACGGCACGGTCATCGACCGCGAGGCCGCGGAGCTGCTGCACGAGAGCGGGTCGATTGCGCAAGCCACCGGCGGCGCGTTCGATCCCACCGTGGCGGAGCTGCTGGATCTCTGGGGCTTTGGCAGCGGGGCGGGGGAGCACCGTGTCCCGACACAGGAGGAGATTGACGCCGCGCTCGCGAGTGTCGGCGAAAAACATGTGCATATCGACGGCGAGCAGGTGATCCTCGACCTGCCCGCGCAGCTCGACCTCGGCGGCGTCGCCAAGGGCTACGCCGGCGGGCGCGTGGCGCAGCTCCTGCGCGGCAGCGGGATCACGAGCGCGGTGCTCGACCTCGGCGGCGACGTGGCGCTGCTGGGGAACAAGCCGGTCGGCGGCGCGTGGCGCGTCGCGATCAAGGACCCGGCGCAAGAGGGCGCGTACCTTGGCGTACTGGAGACCGAGGGCGAGCGGTTTATCATGACTTCCGGGGTTTACGAGCGGTATTTTGAGGAAAATGGTGTGCGCTACCACCACATCCTCGACCCGAAAACGGGCTATCCCGCGGACAGCGATCTGGTGTCCGCCACCGTGATCTGCGCCGACGGCGTCTGGGCGGACGCGCTGGCGACGGCGTGCTGCGTGCTGGGCGCGGAGGGTGCGCTGGAGCTGTGGAAAACCGCGAACTGGGTGCCGTTCGACGTGATCCTCGTCACCGCCGATGGGCGCGTGCTGTACACCTGCGATGGGTTTACATCACAGTCGGAGGGGTATACCTATGAGCGGGTCGCCTAAGTTGGTGCCAACCAAATACGACGCGCTGGTGGTGCTGACCGTGCTGCTGCTCGCCGTCGCGCTGGGTGCGCGCGTCTGGTTCGCGCCCGCGCAAATCGGGGCGGAGATCGTCGTCTCCGTCGGCGGGGCAGAGGTCGAGCGCCTGCCGCTTGCGGCCACGGAGCGGGACTATACGAACAACGGCTATACCATACATGTCGCCGTGACCGCGGAGAGCGTGCGCGTCGACCACGCCGACTGCCCCACGCAGGACTGCGTGCACACCGGGGCGATTTCCCGGGCGGGGCAGAGCATCGTGTGTCTGCCCGCGCGGATCGTGATCGCACTCGAGGGCTCGGCGGACAGCGGATTTGACGCGATCGCGGGGTGAGCGCATGAAGACGAAACAACTCACCACGGGCGCGATCTTGGCGGCGTTGGCGTTGGCGCTCTCGTACGTCGAGGGCATGTTCCCGCTGCCGGTGCCCTTGCCGGGCTTCAAGCTGGGGCTTGCGAACATCGTGACGCTGTTCGCGCTCTATACGCTCGGCGCGCCGTCGGCTCTCTCGATTCTGCTGGTGCGGGTGCTGCTGGGCGCGATGTTCGCGGGCAACGCCTCCGCGCTCATCTACTCGCTGCTCGGCGGCTTTGCCGCGATGGCGGTGATGATCGCGCTCTCGCGCTTTGAGAGGCTGTCGGTCTACGGCGTATCCGTCGGCGGCGCGGCGGCGCACAACATCGGACAGGTCGCGGCGGCGATGCTGACGCTCGGCAGCGCCGCGCCGGCGGCGTATCTGCCGCTTCTGCTGGTCGTGGCGGTGTTCAGCGGCGCGCTGACGGGGTTGATTTGCAGTTTATTGTTGGGGCGGGGAGTATTCCGCCTGCGGGCGGAGTGACTTTTTCGCCGCCGAAAAAGTCACCAAAAAGCCGCCAAAACCTACGGTTTTGGAATCCCTTTGTGGGGAAGGTGCTTTGTGATTCAGATGGGTTGTGCGCCGTACGATACGTTGTTTTCCGGCATCGAATTGACACTGCAAGTTGCCGCTCCCCGCGGCACAACCTTTCATTGTAAAAAAGCAGTTGCGCCTTTCGCTTGAAACGAACGACGTACACGGCTCCGCCTTGATAAAAGGCGGGGCTCGCCCGGTGGCGAGCGGTCGAGGAGAGTCAATTCGACATGAGGAAAACAGCGTATCGGAATACGGAAGGTATCCTCTCAATATAAGAAATCCGCCGCAAAGGCGTTTTTTCTCTACGGAAGTTTGAAACCATTTCTCTTTTGGGCAAGACCAAAAGAGAAACGGTTTCAAGTCGTTCCCCGAAAGGAGTCAGCTATGGACAAAAAAGACGAGATCATCCTCCAGCAACTCGAGGTCATCCGCAGCATGTCGGAGAACAACCTCAAACGCATGGGCACGGACTTCTGGGGCGCGCCCAAGTCGAACACGCCGCCCAAATCCGGCGACGCCGCGGCGAAGGACGACAAAAAGACGCCCCCGACCGCGACGAGCGGCGGCGAGGGCGGCGAACAGAAGGAAGAGGAGCTGCCGCCGCCGGAGAAGATCGAGGATCTCAAGGCGGAGCTGGGCAGCTACATCGGCCTTGCCGACGTGAAGAAAGAGGTCAATAACCTCATCAACATGGCGACGGTGTTCAAGCGCCGTCAGGAGGCGGGACTGCCCACCACCGACTTCTCGCTGCACATGGTGTTCACCGGCAACCCCGGCACGGGCAAGACCATGATCGCGCGGCTCATGGCGCGCATCTACCGTTCGCTGGGGATTCTCTCCAAGGGGCAGCTCGTCGAGGTCGACCGCAGCGGGCTGGTCGCGGGCTACGTGGGCCAGACCGCCATCAAGACCCAGCAGCAGATCCAAAAGGCGCTCGGCGGCGTGTTGTTCATCGACGAGGCGTACGCCCTCAACGGCAAGAGCGACAACGACTTCGGGCAGGAGGCCATCGACACGGTGCTCAAGGCGATGGAGGATCACCGCGACGACATCGTGGTGATCGTCGCGGGCTACGACGAACTGATGGAGCAGTTCATCCATTCCAATCCGGGGTTGGAGTCCCGCTTCAACCGCTATCTGCACTTCGACGACTACTCCACCGACGAGATGGTGGAGATCTTCAAGCTCCAGTGCAAAAAGGGCAGCTATCAGCTCGCGGACGGCGTGGAGGCCGAGGTGCGCGAGTTCATCGACGAGGCGAACGACGCCGGCGGCGTGACCTTCGGCAACGCCCGCGGGGTTCGCAACATCTTCGAGCAGATCCTGACCGAGCAGGCGAACCGCCTCGCGAAGCTGGACGAGTTCACGAAAGAGGACCTCATGACCATCACGGCGGAGGATGTGTTCCATGCAAGGGGGATGGATTACGATTCCCCGCTGCCTGTGGCAGAGGACTGATGCTGCCCGAACAGATTGAAAATGCGCGGCGACTGCGCAGAGAGATGACCAAGGAAGAACGGAAGCTATGGTATGCGTTTTTGCGAACTTACCCGGTGCGGTTTATGCGACAGCGGCCGATCGGCCGGTTTATCGTAGACTTTTACTGCGCACAAGCCAAGTTGGTGCTTGAGGTTGACGGGTCGCAGCACTATGAACCGGAGGGGATCGCATACGATGCGGAGCGCAGCGAAGTGCTGGCGGCCCGGGGAATCTATGTGCTGCGGATACCGAACAATGCGGTGCGGGAAAACTTTCGCGCGGTATGCGAACAGATCGACAGCGAAGTCAAGAAGCGCAGCAAAAAGCTCCCTTTGTGAAAGAGGACCGGCGAAAGCGAAAGGCAAAAAGGCTCCCTTTGCGAAAGGGAGCTGGCTGCGGCGAAGCCGCAGACTGAAGGATCGGCGATCATATGCAGCCTTCGATCCCCCAGTCGGCTGTGCCGACAGCCCCCTTTTCGAAAGGGGGCCAAACAAGAGCAAGAAAGGGAGCAGACAGCCATGACCATCCAAACCACCCTCCTCGATCTGTTCTTTCCGCCCAAGTGCGCCCTTTGCGGCAAGATCGGCATCCACGGCGTGTGCGACGCCTGCGAGAAAGCCCTGCCGCGGATGGACGAGACGCTCCGCGAGGGCGCGGGGTTCGGGAAGTGTGCCGTGCCGCTGCGCTACGAGGGCGCGGTGCGCGCGGCGCTGCTGCGGCTCAAGTTCCACGGCGCGCAGAGCGTCGCGGAGGCGTTCGGACCCATCCTTGCCCAATGCGCGGCGGAGGAGCTGGGCGGCGCGTTCGACCTTGTGACCTGGGCGCCGGTGTCGGACAAGCGGCGGCGCAAGCGCGGCTACGATCAGGCGCAGCTGCTCGCGGAGGCCGCGGCAAAGGTCTGGGACACGGCGCCGGCGCGGCTGCTGCGCAAGAAGCGCGACAACCCGCCCCAGTCGGGTCTGGGCGCGGCGGAGCGCCGGGGCAACGTCATCGGCGTGTACGAGGCGGTGAACGCGGAACGCGTCCGAAACGCGCACGTTTTGCTCATCGACGACATCATCACGACCGGCTCGACGCTTGCCGAGTGCGCGCGGGTGCTGAAGGACGCGGGCGCGGCGGACGTGGTGTGCGCGTGCGCGGCATCGGCGACGACGGAAACGCACAAAGAATGACAAATTTTAGCGGGATTCTCTGGATACATAGAAGCGTGGTTTGGCCACAAATACTATTGCAAACTGCGATATGAGCCGCTATAATGGTAACACTTGGCAAAAAGATGAAATACTGATGTATTGAGATAAGAGGTAGACACTATGGCATTAGGAAAAGATATCGGCATCGACCTCGGAACCGCTTCGGTTCTGATCTATGTCAAGGGCAAGGGCATCGTGCTCAATGAGCCCTCGGTCGTCGCCATCGACAAAAATAGCGGTAAGCTCCTGAAGGTCGGCGCGGACGCGCAGGCCATGCTGGGCCGCACGCCGGGCAACATCATCGCCATCCGCCCGCTGCGCGAGGGCGTCATCTCCGACTACGAGGTGACCGAGCGCATGCTCAAGGAGTTTATCCACAAGGTCGCGGGCTTCCAGTTCTTCAAGCCGCGCATCATCATCTGCGTGCCCTCCGGCATCACCGAGGTCGAGGAGCGCGCGGTCATCGACGCGGGCATCCAGGCCGGCGCGCGCCGCGTGTACCTGATCGAGGAGCCGGTGGCGGCCGCCATTGGCGCGGGCATCGACATCACCCAGCCCGACGGGCATTTCGTCATCGACATCGGCGGCGGCACCAGCGATATCGCGGTCATCTCCCTCTCGGGTGTGGTCGAAAGCGCGTCGATCAAGGTCGCGGGCGACCAGTTCAACGAGTCCGTCGTCAAGTATATGCGCCGCACCCACAACCTGCTCATCGGTGAGCGCACGGCGGAGGAGATGAAGATGCAGATCGGCTGCGTCTTCCCGCCGGAGGAGGAGACCTCGATGGAGGTCAAGGGCCGCAGCCTGCTGACGGGCCTGCCCCAGCTCGTGACCGTCACCTCCACGGAGATGATGGACGCGTTCGAGGAGCCGGTGGAGCGCATCATGGAGGCCGTACACCAGGTGCTCGAGCGCACGCCGCCCGAGCTGGTGGCGGACATCTCCACCAACGGCATCGTGATGACCGGCGGCGGCAGCCTCGTCAAGGGCTTCGACAAGCTGGTCACCGCCCGCACGGGCATCCCCACCGTGGTGGCGGAGAACGCCATCCAGTGCGTTGCCGAGGGCACGGGCAAGAGCCTCGAGAGCGTCGGCGATATGCAGGACGGCACGATGAACCTCTCCCGCAGAAAGCAGATCAACTAAAGACAAGAAATCCCGCCGCAAGGCGGGATTTCTTTGCGTCCGGCGTTCATAAATCGTTTACACAGGAAGGTATTGACATTGCTGGGGCCGAGTGCTACACTTCGTTTAGCACTCGAAAGAAAAGAGTGCTAAAAAGGACAGACGACGATGGAATTGAGCGAGCGCAAAAAGCAAATACTGAAAGCGGTCGTCGAGCATTACATCGACAGCGCGGAGCCGGTGGGCTCCAAGCTGCTCGCGCAGGAGCTGGGCGTCAGCTCCGCCACCGTGCGCAACGAGTTCGCGGAGCTGTGCGATCTGGGTTATCTGGAGCAGCCGCACACATCCGCGGGCCGCGTGCCGTCGCCGCAGGGCTACCGGCTCTACGTCAACGAGCTGATGGAGCGCCGCAGCGTCTCCGCCGAGGAGGCGGAGGGCATCGACGAAACGCTCCGCAGCAAGCTGATGAACGGCGCGATCACGAACGCGGGCCAGTTGGTGTCGTCCATCGTCCACTATCCGACCTACTCCGTCACCGCGGGCAACGCGGCGCTGACGGTGGAGCGCTTCGAGCTGCTCGGCGTGGACGCGATGAGCTTCATCACCGTGGTGATGACCAGCGACAAGAACGTGAAGAGCCAGCTGCAAAGCTCTGCTTTGCAATTCGACGCGGAGCGGCTTTCCGACCTCAAGAACCTGCTCAACACCCACTTCACCCGCAAGACCCGCGCGGAGATGAACGAGCACCTGATGAGCGTCAGCGATCAGCTGCCGCCGGAGCTGTTCCTCGTCCTCTCCAAGACCGTCGAGTATGCCGCCGGCATTCTGGACGCGGCGGGGCGGCGGGACGTGGTCACCACCGGCGCGAGCGAGATCCTCAAAATGCCGGAGTACCGCGACGTGGACAAAGCCCACGAGCTGATGACCTTCCTGGTGGACAACAAGGAGCAGCTGCCCGTCCCCGAGGGCGACGGCCCGGTGCAGATCCTCATCGGCCCGGAGAACGTGGATCACGCGCTGCGCGATACCAGCGTGGTGGTCGCGAGCTACGACATCGGCGACGGGATGCGCGGCCTGATCGGCGTGGTCGGCCCGACGCGCATGGACTACGCCACCGTGACGGCGCGGCTGTCCTACTTTGCCGAGAGCCTGACAAAGATGTTCGGCAAGGGCCTGCCGTCACCGGAAGATAAGCAAACCTAAAGGAGTCGAGAGAACCATGGCAAAGGAACCCGAAGAAAAGAAAGAAATTCCGGAAACCCCGGAGGAGACCGCCGCGGAGGAAACCGCGGAAGCCGCCGAGCCGGAGACCTTCACCGTCACGAAAGAGCAGATGGAGAAGATGGAGGCCGTCGCGAAGGAGCTTTCGGAGCAGCAGGACAAATTCCTGCGCCTCGCCGCGGAGTACGATAACTACCGCAAGCGCACCGCCAAGGAAAAGGAGGGCATCTACGCCGACGCGAAGATCGAGACCCTCACCGCCATGCTGCCGGTGTACGACAATCTGGAGCGGGCGCTGGCGCAATTCGGCGACGACGATTCGCCCCACCGAAAGGGCGTGGAGATGATCTTCACCCAGTTCAAGGAATGTCTCACCAAGCTGGGCGTCAGTCCCATCGAGGCGGTGGGTCAGCCCTTTGATCCGGAAAAGCACAACGCCGTCATGCACATCGAGGATGAGAGCGTGGGCGAGAACACCGTGGTCGAGGTCTTGCAGCAGGGCTTCATGCTGGGCGACAAGGTGCTGCGTTTCGCCATCGTCAAAGTCGCCAATTGAGCGGATTCTGTTCTATGGGAAATGATTTCCGATAGAATCAGAAGTTATTTGATAGAATAGCCTATAGTATTTTATTCAGTCTATAAGAGTCTATAACATTTAGCAGATATAGGAGGCAAACATTATGTCTAAAGTAATCGGTATCGACCTTGGAACCACCAACAGCTGCGTGGCGGTCATGGAGGGCGGCGAGGCCGTCGTCATCGCCAACGCGGAGGGCAACCGCACCACCCCGTCCGTCGTCGCGTTCAGCAAGACCGGCGAGCGCATGGTCGGACAGGTCGCCAAGCGTCAGGCCATCACCAACCCCGACCGCACCATCAGCAGCATCAAGCGCGAGATGGGCACTGACCACCGCGTGGAGATCGACGGCAAGAAGCTCACCCCGCAGGAGATCAGCGCCATGATCCTCCAGAAGCTCAAGGCGGACGCCGAGAGCTATCTGGGCGGCACGGTCAGCGAGGCGGTCATCACCGTCCCCGCGTACTTCACCGACTCCCAGCGTCAGGCGACCAAGGACGCCGGCAAGATCGCCGGTCTCGACGTCAAGCGCATCATCAACGAGCCGACGGCGGCGGCGCTCGCCTACGGCGTCGACAAGGAGGGCCAGCCCCAGAAGATCATGGTCTACGACCTCGGCGGCGGCACCTTCGACGTGTCCATCCTCGACATCGACGACGGCGTGATCGAGGTGCTCGCCACCGCGGGCAACAACCGCCTCGGCGGCGACGACTTCGACGAGTGCATCATGAAGTACCTCGTCGAGGAGTTCAAGAAGGCGGAGGGCATCGACCTCTCCGGCGACAAGGTCGCCATGCAGCGCCTGAAGGAAGCCGCCGAGAAGGCGAAGATCGAGCTTTCCGGCGTGACCACCTCCAACATCAACCTGCCGTACATCACGGCGGACGCCACCGGCCCGAAGCATCTGGACGTGACGCTCACGCGCGCGAAGTTCAACGAGCTGACCGCGCACCTCGTCGAGGCGACCATGGGCCCCGTGCGTCAGGCGATGAGCGACGCCGGACTCAAGGCGAGCGACCTTGCCAAGGTGCTGATGGTGGGCGGCTCCAGCCGTATCCCCGCCGTGCAGGACGCGGTCAAGAGCTTCACCGGCAAGGAGCCGTTCAAGGGCATCAACCCCGACGAGTGCGTCGCCATGGGCGCGGCGCTGCAGGCGGGCGTGCTGACCGGCGACGTCAAGGGCCTGCTGCTGCTCGACGTCACCCCGCTGTCCCTCGGCATTGAGACCATGGGCGGCGTTTGCACCAAGCTCATCGAGCGCAACACCACCATCCCCGTCAAGAAGAGCCAGATCTTCTCCACCGCCGCGGACGGCCAGACCTCCGTCGAGGTCAACGTCCTCCAGGGCGAGCGCGAGATGGCGGCGGCGAACAAGAGCCTCGGCCGCTTCCATCTGGACGGCATCGCTCCGGCGCGCCGCGGCGTGCCCCAGATCGAGGTCACGTTCGACATCGACGCCAACGGCATCGTGAACGTCAGCGCCAAGGACCTCGGCACCGGTCAGGAGCAGCACATCACCATCACCGCGTCCTCCAACATGAGCAAGGAGGACATCGAGAAGGCGGTCAAGGAGGCGGAGCAGTTCGCCGCCGAGGACGCCAAGGCGAAGGAGAAGGTCGAGATCCGCAACGCCGCCGACCAGATGGTCTACCAGAGCGAAAAGACCCTCGGCGAGGTGGGCGACAAGCTGCCCGCCGATGAGAAGGCGAAGGTGCAAGCGGGCGTCGACAAGCTCAAGGAGACGCTCAAGGGCGATGACACCGCCGCGATCAAGGCGGCGACCGACGAGCTGACCCAGATGTTCTACGCCATGAGCGAGAAGCTCTATCAGGGCGCGAACCCGCAGGGCGCCGCGGGCGCGCAGGGCGCTTACGGCGCGGGCCCCGACATGGGCAACATGGGCGGCCAGGGCGCCGGTCCGCAGGGCAACGTCTACGACGCCGACTACAAGGTGGTTGACGAGGACGACCAAAACAAGTAAAATCAGATCATAAACGCAAACCGGGAGCGGCTTTTTCAGCCGTTCCCGATTGCGGCGTTTTTTAGGAGTTCCAAATGGCTGACAATAAACGGGATTACTACGAGGTACTGGGTTTACAAAAGGGCGCCTCGGAGGAAGAGATCAAAAAAGCGTATAAGAAGCTGGCGCGGAAGTACCATCCGGACATGAACCCCGGCGACAAAGAGGCCGAGGAGAAGTTTAAGGAGGTCAACGAGGCCAACGAGGTGCTCTCCGACCCGGAGAAGAAGGCGCGCTACGACCAGTTCGGCTTCGCCGGCGTCGACCCCAGCTACGGCGCGGGCGCCGGCGGCGGTTACGGCGGCGGCATGGACTTCGACTTCGGCGATCTCGGCGACATCTTCGGCAGCTTTTTCGGCGGCGGCTTCGGCGGCTCGCGCGCCAACCCCAACGCGCCGCAGCGCGGCGAGAGCCTGCGCACCAGCGTGAACATCACGTTTGAAGAGGCGTGCTTCGGCTGCGAAAAAGAGGTCATCATCGAGCGCGTGGAGCCGTGCGACGAGTGCCGCGGCAGCGGCTGCGAGAAGGGCACCACCGCGGAGGTCTGCTCCGAGTGCGGCGGGCGCGGCGTGGTGCAGCGCCGCCAGCAGACGCCGCTTGGCTTTATGTCCAGCTCGTCGCCGTGCCCCAAGTGCGGCGGCAAGGGCAAGATCATCCACAAGCCCTGCAAGACCTGCGGCGGGCGCGGGCAGGTGCGCAAGCGCAAGACCATCAAGGTCAGCATCCCCGCGGGCATCGACAACGGTCAGACCATCTCTCTGCGCGGTCAGGGCAACGCCGGCAAGAACGGCGGGCCGGCGGGCGACCTGCTGATCGTCATTGCCGTGCGGCCCCACGACATCTTCCGCCGCGAGGGCACCAGCATCCTCTGCGAGGCGCCGATCACCTTCGCGCAGGCAGCGCTGGGCGCGGAGCTGGAGATCCCCACCATTGACGGCAAGGTGAAGTACACCATCCCCGAGGGCACGCAGTCCGGCACCACGTTCCGGCTCAAGGGCAAGGGCGTGCCCGGCATGGGCGGACGCGCCCGCGGCGACCAGTACGTCACCGTGTACATTGAGACGCCGCGCAACCTCAATAAGGAACAGAAGGCGGCGCTGAAGAAGTTCAGCGAGCTGCTGGGCGAGAAGAATTACGAAGAGGACAAGGGCGGGTTCTTCGGCAAATTCAAGAAATAAAGGACTTGATGTGAGATGCGAAATACCGGCACAAGGGGCTATTCCGGTTATCGGGGACGGCGCGGCGGCAAGCCTTGGCTGATCCTCGCGCTGGTGCTGATCCTGCTGGCGGCGGTGGTTTTCCTGGCGGTGCAGCGCTATATGGTGTTCCACGGGGACGGCTCGTACCAAATTGAGCTGCCTTGGGCGCGCCATGCTGCCCAGACGGAAACGCCCGCGCCGCAGCCGACTGGTCAGGAGCTGGAGATCGTCATCGAGCACCCGGAGGAGCAGGGCGAAACCGAAGGACAGGCGCGGCCGCAGCAGAACGCGCCGCTGCGCGCGGTGGAGCTGGACGCCTCCGCGCTCTCCGGCAGCATGGAGCGCGACCTCGCCGCTCTGCCCGAAGCCATCAACGCCGTCGCCATCCGCGTCAAGACTGTGGGTGGTGACCTGCTCTATCCGTCGGCGCTGCAGCTCGCCATCGACGCGGGCGCGGTGCAGGGCAGCAGCATCGCCCGTAGCGCCATCGAGGATCTGAACACATCAGGCTACTACACCATCGCCCGGCTCTCCGCGCTGCACGACAGCCGCTTTTCCTTCGCCCACATGACCGACGCGGCGGTGCTGCAAAAGGCGTACAAGAACAACATCTGGTACGCGCCCGACAGCAGCTTCTACCTCGCGCCGGAGAAGGAGCTGACCCGCGAATACCTCACCGCGATCGCCGCGGAGGTGGCGGAGCTGGGCTTTGACGAGCTGCTGTTCGACGAGTTTGGCTACCCGTCGGCAGGCCGCCTCACCAACATCGACGCCAGCGCCCGAACGATCTCGATGCCGGAGGCGCTCGCGGTGCTGGCGGACAATCTCCGCGAGACCGCGGCGGACCACAACGTGCGTCTCTCGGTTCTGCTGGACGAGGAGACCGTCCTGAACGGCGGCAACGAGAAGTCGGGACAGGAGCTCGCGTCGCTCGCAAACCTCTTCGACCGCATCTATGTCCCCACCGCGGAAGCACAGGTTCCCGCCCTGCAGGCGGCGCTGGAGCCGTATACCGCCGAGCTGATACCGGTTTACAATATGTATCCGGCAGGCGGAACATATCTGGTTGTGCCGGAATGATCCGTGTTATATGGTACATTAGAGAAAAGTGAGGATTTTGCACCATGCGTCTGATTTCCTGGAACGTCAACGGCCTGCGCGCCTGTCTGAATAAGGGCTTTCTGGATTTTGTACATAGCATCAACGCCGACGTGATCTGTTTGCAGGAGACCAAGGTGCAGGCGGGGCAGGTCGCGCTGGACCTGCCGGAGTACCATCAGTTCTGGAACTACGCGGATAAAAAGGGCTACTCCGGCACGGCGGTGTTCACCAAGACCGAGCCGCTGTCCGTGACCTACGGCTTCGGCGAGGACATCCACCGCCACGAGGGCCGCGTCATCACCGCGGAGTATCCGGACTTCTACCTGGTGTGCTGCTACACGCCCAACTCGCAGGACGAGCTGCGGCGGCTGGACTACCGCATGCAGTGGGAGGACGATCTGCGCGCCTACCTCTGCGAGCTGGATCTGGTGAAGCCGGTGGTCTACTGCGGCGACCTGAACGTCGCGCATGAGGAGATCGACCTCAAGAACCCCAAGACCAACCACTTCAACCCTGGCTTCTCCGATGAGGAGCGCGGCAAGATGACGGAGCTGCTCGCGAGCGGGTTTCTCGACACCTTCCGCACCCTGCATCCCGACGCGGTGGACGCGTATTCGTGGTGGAGCTACCGCGCCGCGTCCCGCGAGCGGAACGTGGGTTGGCGCATCGACTACTTCATCGCCTCCGAGCGTCTGCGCGACCGCATCGAGACCGCGAGCATCCTGCCCGAGGTCATGGGCAGCGACCACTGCCCGGTGATGCTGGAGCTGAACTGAAAAAGGCCCCCTTTCGCAAAGGGAGCCTGAAATGCAAAAAAAGAGACCGGCTTTTGCCGGTCTCTTTTCATTGATTGGGGAGCAATCAGCACTTCTCAAACACGGTCGCAACGCCCTGACCGCCGCCGATGCACAGCGTGGCGAGGCCCTTCTTCGCCTCGGGACGCTTCTGCATCTCGTGGAGCAGCGTGACGATGATGCGCGCACCGGACGCGCCGACGGGGTGGCCGAGGGAGATCGCGCCGCCGTTGACGTTGACCTTGCTCATGTCGAAGCCCAGCTCGCGGGCGACGGCGATGCTCTGCGCCGCGAACGCCTCGTTGGCCTCGATGAGGTCCATGTCCTTGACCTCGCAGCCGGCTTTCTTCATCGCCTGACGGGTCGCGACCACCGGGCCGACGCCCATGATCTTGGGATCGACGCCGCCCTGGCCCCAGCCGATCAGCTTCGCCATGGGCTTGAGGCCGTACTTCTCCACCGCTTCGCCGGACGCGAGGACGATCGCCGCCGCACCGTCGTTGATGCCGGAGGCGTTGCCCGCGGTGACGCGCTGCTGGCCCTTGTCGTCGCTCTCCCGGATGCCGTGCGGCTCAAAGGTGTGGGTGACCTGCGGCGCCGGGGACTCGGGGCCGACGGGGAACGCGCCGCGCAGCGTGGCGAGCTTGTCGAGCGGGGAAAGGCGCGGGAACTCGTCGACCTTGAACTCGACGGTCTCCTTCTTGACCTTCACGGGGACGGGGACGATCTCGTCGGCAAAGCGGCCGGACTCGATGGCGGCTTTCGCCTTGGTCTGGGAGGAGAAGGCGAACTCGTCCTGCTCCTTGCGGGAAATGCCCCACACGTCGTTGATGTTCTCGGCGGTGGTGCCCATGTGGTAGTTGTTGAACGCGTCCCAGAGGCCGTCCTTGATCATCTCGTCGACGACCTTCTTGTCGCCCATGCGGGCGCCCCAGCGCTCGTCGGGCAGGGTGTAGGGCGCGGCGCTCATGTTCTCGGTGCCGCCCGCGACGACGATGTCCGCGTCGCCGGCGAGGATGCTGCGCGCCGCCTCGATGACGGACTTCATGCCGGAGCCGCAGACCATGCCGACGGTGTAGGCGGGAACGGAATAGGGGAGACCGGCCTTGATGCCGACCTGACGGGCGACGTTCTGGCCGAGGCCGGCGGTCAGGATGCAGCCGAACATCAGCTCATCCACGTTCTCGGGAGCGACGTTCGCGCGCTTGAGCGCCTCCTTGACGACGATGGCGCCGAGGTCGGCGGCGGGGGTGTCCTTCAGGCTTCCGCCATAGGAGCCGACGGCGGTGCGGCAGCAGTTGACGACATACAGGTCTTTCATGGGCGTTTCTCCTTCATCCTTGTTAAAAATTTAACTTAAGTATTCGCTACTTGTAGCATTTAGATTATATACACGGCCAATGGAAAAATCAAGCATTATTCCGCACCCTGCGCATCGCGCAGCGTGCGGTAGATCGCCTCCGCGTCGAACCGGTCCACGATCGGGAGGAGCGTCATCTCGGCGCGGTCGACCTCGGCGGTGAAGAACACCTCGAAATACGTGTCGCGCACGGCTTCCGCCGCGGCGTGGCCGTTGAGCGGTCGGCGGAGAATGATGTGATAGCCGTGCTCGGACTCGACGACGTCGCTGATCTCGTTCTCGCCCAGCGCCCGCGCGGCGGCGTCGAAGGCCTCGACCATCTCGCCGTGGGTAAAGGTATAGCCCTCCGGGTTCAACGTCCGGCCGGGGTCCTCGCTGTACTCGCCCGCCAGCGCGGCAAAGTCCGCGACGGGATCATCGCTCGCGCGCAGCCGCGCGAGAAGGTCCTCGGCAAGCTTCTTCTTTTCGGCGATCGTCGCCTCGTCCAGCGGCTCGTGGGTCTCGGGGTCGACGGTCGCAAGCAGGATGTGGTCGGCGGTGAGGTAGCCCGCCCCCGCGGCGTAGGCGTGGAGCACGTCGTCGTCGGCGTAAAGCGCGGTGCCGGGGGTGTTGTAGGCGTTGTAGAACGCCTGATACAGCGCGCCGGCGCGCTGCACGCGGTCGTAGCTCTCGCGGCTGAGGCCCAGCTTGTAGATCTCCGCGAGGTAGTTGTCAAAGCCGAGGTGCTCGATCTCCGCCGCGCGCTGCTCGGCGAGCGCGGTCTCCTGCTCCGGCGAGAGCGTGACGCCGTATTGCTCGGCGAGGTTTTCCAGCACGAGCTGCTGCTTGACCAGCTCCAGCGACTCGGAAAGGACAGTCTCCTTCGGGTCGCTGCCGCTGGACAGCGGCTTGCTGAAATCCAGCCCCTCGCCGTTGTAGGAGCGCAGCACGTAGTCGAGGTACGCGCAGCTGTAGCCGATCTGGTAGGTCAGCAGCTCCGCCGGGGCGGTGTTGCCGTCCACGGTGGCGACGGTCTCGCCGCCGGGTACGCCGATGGCGGCGTAGGTGAGGCCCTGCTCCAACTGCGCGGGGGTGAACTCCGGCGCGGCGGGGGTGAAGCACACGATCGCCGCGCAGACCGCGGCGGAAACGGCGACGGCGAGCAGGGCGGATAACAGGCGGTCTTTGAGCATGATCAAGCCTCCGTATTCACATGCAGTTCGTTGACGAGGGTCAGGGCGCTGTCCAATACGTCCTCACCCTTGGCGAGTTTGAGCCCCAGCTTCGGCTCCGTACCCGCGGACAGCGTCAGCCGCCGCCGGTTGCGCGGCGATGCGCACAGGCGCATGACCGCCTCCACAGGGAAGCCCTCGCCGCCGAAGGTGAAGGTCACGACCTCGCCGCGCTGCGTGATGTCCCGCACGCCGACCTCGGCGGCGGCGGTACGCAGCAGCGCCACGTCCATCAGCGCCAGCACGCTCTTGGGCGGATCGCCGTAGCGGTCCATCAGCTCGTCGAGCAGATCGCGGGATTCGTCCTGCGTGGTCAGCGCCGCGATGCGGCGGTACACATCCATGCGCTGCTCCGGCGAGGGGATGTAGCTCTCCGGCAGGTTCGCCGACACCGTGAGATCGGCGGCGCAGTCGGCGCGGCGGGACTTTTTGCCGCCCTTTTCCTCCAAAACCGCCTCTTCGAGGAGCTGCAAGTACATATCGTAGCCCACGGACATCATGTAGCCCGACTGCTCCGGGCCGAGCAGGTTGCCCGCGCCGCGGATTTCGAGGTCGCGCATGGCGATGCGGAAGCCCGAGCCGAACTCCGCGTACTCGCGGATGGCGGTGAGCCGCTTGTTGGCGACCTCGGTCAGGATCTTGCCGGGGCGGTAGGTCATGTAGGCGTAAGCGCGGCGCGCGCTGCGCCCGATACGCCCGCGGATCTGGTGGAGCTGGGCGAGGCCCATGCGGTCGGCGTCCTCGATGATAAGGGTGTTGACGTTCGGTATATCAATGCCGGTCTCGATGATGGTGGTGCACACCAGTACCTGTACCGCGCCGGTCTCCATGTCCTGCATGACGCCGGAAAGCCCCCGCTCGTCCAGCTTGCCGTGGGCGATGGCGATGCCCACGTCGTCGCCGAGCATCTGGCGGAGCCGCGCGGCGCAGCGGTCGATGGTCTCCACGCGGTTGTGGAGATAGTAAACCTGTCCGCCGCGGGCGAGTTCACGACGGATGGCGTCACCGATGACGGCCCAGTCGTGCTCGAGGACGTAGGTCTGCACCGGCTGGCGACCCTCCGGCGGCGTCTCGATGGTGCTCATGTCGCGAAGGCCGGAGAGCGCCATATTCAGCGTGCGGGGGATCGGCGTCGCGGACAGCGTGAGCGTGTCCACCTGCCGGGCCAGCTCGCGCAGGCGCTCCTTGTGGCTCACGCCGAAGCGCTGCTCCTCGTCGATGACGAGCAGGCCCAGATCGCGGAATTTCATGTTCTTTTGCAGCAGCGCGTGGGTGCCGATCAAAAGGTCGACGTGCCCCTCGGCGGTGTCCTGCAAGATCTTCTTTTTCTCGGCGGGGGTCTTGAAGCGCGAGAGCGCCTCGATCCGCACCGGAAACGAGCGAAAGCGCGCCATGGCGGTGGCGTAGTGCTGCTGCGCGAGCACCGTCGTCGGCACCAGAATCGCCACCTGCTTGCCGTCGAGGATGCATTTCATCGCGGCGCGGAGCGCCACCTCGGTCTTGCCGTAGCCCACGTCGCCGCACAGCAGGCGGTCCATGGGCGTCTTGCGCTCCATATCGGCCTTGATGTCGGCGATGGCGCGCAGCTGGTCGTCGGTTTCGGCATAGTCGAATGCGTCCTCGAACTCGCGCTGCCACGGCGAATCCGGAGAGAACGCGAAGCCCGGGCGGCGCTGCCGCTCGGCGTAGAGAGCGATCAAACCCTTGGCGAGGTCCTTCGCCGCGGCTTTCGCCTTCGCCTTGGCGCGCGTCCAGTCCGTGCCGCCGAGCTTGGAAAGTCGGGTGGCGGGGCGGCCCTCCTCGTCCTCGCCGCCGCCGATGTACTTCGACACGAGGTCGAGCTGCGTCGCGGGGACGTAGAGGCTGTCGCTGCCGGCGTAGGCGATCTTGATGTAATCCTTGTCCACGCCGTCGACGCGCATGCGCTCGATGCCGACGAAGCGCCCGATGCCGTGGTGGACGTGGACGACGAGGTCGCCGGGGGAGAGGTCGGTGTAGGATTGCAGCTTCTGGCGGCTGGAATCCTTGCTCTGGCGGGTCTTGGCCTTTTTGCCCGCCACCGGCGCGGTGAGCTGCCCCTCGGTAAGGATCGCGAGCTTCAATTGCGGCAGCTCGCAGCCCGCGGAGAGCGTGCCGAGGCCGATGGTGATCTCGCCCAGGCGGGGCAGGGTCTCGTTTTTGAAGTCGGGGCGCGCTTTGATGTTTCGTTCCTCGAGCAGGCGCAGGAAGTTCTTCGCGCGGGTCTCGTTGCCGCAGAGCACCGTCACGCCGCTGCCGGTGGAGATGTAGTGCTGCATGTCCGCCGCCGCGGTCTCAAGGCTGCCGCCGTAGGAGGGCAGCTGCTTGACGTTCATGGAGAGCAGCGTGCGCGGCGGCAGCAGGTCGCGGGAGGTGGGCAGCGCGTTCAATTGCACCGCGGGGAACGCGCCCAGCTTTTCCGTGAGCGCGTCGGCGGAGAGCGCGACCTCCGCGAACGCTCCCGCCAGCTCGCCGGTCTCGATCAGCGGCAGGCTGTCCTGCTCCAGCTCCCAGAGGAAGCCTTTGACCCGCTCGGCAAGCCGCGCGCCGTCGCTCAAAAACACCATCGCGTCGCTCGCGAGGTAGTCCAGCGCCGAAATCTGTGTGGGATAGCAGGCAAGCAGGTAGCGATCCATGCCGCCCACGGGCAGTCGCTGCTGAAAGCGCTCGAGGTCGGCGCGGAGGGTGTCAATTGCTTTATCGGCGCCTTTTTTGCGCGCGAGCTGCTTCATCACATGCTCCACGCGGGCGTACAGACCCTCGCGCCCGCCCTCGGCGGCGTCGGGCAATACCTCCGCAGCGGGGAGGACGGTCAGCTTCTTGATGTTCTTCGTGCGGCGCTGGGTGGTCACGTCGAACTCGCCCATGGCGTCGATCTCATCGTCGAAAAACTCCACGCGCACCGGCTCGGCCAGCGGCGACCACACATCGAGGATACCGCCGCGCACGGCGAACTGGCCCACGCCCTCCACCTGCTCCGCGCGGGCGTAGCCCGAGGCGTCGAGTTGCCGCGCGAGGTCGTTTAAGTCATGGCGCGCGCCGGGCTTGAGCGTCAGCGCCGCGTCCCGCAGCGCGTCGGGCGGCAGCGTGCGCTGCAGGATGCCGTCGACGGTGGCGACCAACGCCGTGGCTTTGCCCGCGGCGAGGGAGCAGAGCGTGCCGAGCCGCTGCTGCTCAAAGCTGTGCGAGCCGTAGACGCGGTCGCGCAGCTGCCACTCGCGGGCGAACAGCAGCGCCGGCTCAATGCCGGTGAGCGTTTGCAGGTCAACCGCCATGCGCCGCGCCTCGCCCTCGTCGGCGCAGAGCACGACAAAGGGGCGCTGCATCGACTGATGCAGCGCTGCGACGGCCATGGCGCGGTGGACGGGGGAGAGCCCGGAGACCGACGCGGGACAGCGCCCCGCCTCGACGGCCTCCCGCAGCTCCCGCAGCTCCGGCAGCGCGCCGACGGCTTGGGATAGGGGGTTCATGTTAACCATTGAATTTGTTCTGCGCCTCGGTGACGCCGCTGCGGATCACGCACTCGGCGGCGTCCAGCGCCCGGTCGACTGCGGCGTCCACCACCTTGCGTTCGTCTTTGCTGAACGAGCCGATCACCCAATCGACCATATCGAAATCCGGGTGCTCTGGCGCGCCGACGCCGACCTTGACGCGGGGAAACTGGTCGGTGCCGAGGTGGGCGATGATGTTCTTGAGGCCGTTGTGCCCGCCGGCGGAGCCGCTGCCGCGCACGCGCAGCTTGCCGAGCGGCAGGGACACGTCGTCGGAGATGACGAGCACGTGCTCCGGCGGGATCTTATAGAAGCGAGCGGCTTCGCCCGCCGCCTCGCCGGAGAGGTTCATATAGGTCTGCGGCATCATCAGTAGCACCTTTGCCCCGCCGAAGTCGATGACCTCGGTCAGCGCCTTGAAGCGCAGGCGGTTGCACTTGAGATCCCGCTTCTCGATCAGCCGCTCCGCGGCGAGAAAACCGATGTTATGGCGGGTATTTTCATATTTTTTGCCGTAGTTGCCGAGGCAGACGAGCAGCCAGTCCACGGCGCCGGTAGATTGTTTGAAGAGCATAGTTGTGTCCTTGTTGGTTGTTTACGCAGGATTGTTCCGCCTGCGGGCGGAGTGCGCCTGACACCGTTTCTCTTTCGCCTTGCCGAAAAGAGAAACGGTGTCAGACTTCCAAAGAGAAAAGGGGCTTCTGGGGGGAGGTTTCGGCCTGCGGGCCGACCCACTTTGCCCACGGCGGCAAAGTGGGCAAAACGCCGCCAGAAACCATTGGTTTCTGGACTTCCTTTGTTGTGAAAGCGCCAATGAAGCCCTGGATCTTGTGCCGCGGAACAGGACGGTGTTTGTCCGGCATCGGATGGACGTTCCTCGACCGCGGCTCCCCGCCGCCCCGCCCTTAATCAAGGGGGCAGTCGTTACGTCGTTCGTTTTATCCCGAGCTTCGTGGCAGGCATCGCCGCACGAAGAAAGGTCGTGTCGGCGGGCAGCCGACACATTGCAGTGTCAGTTCAGCGGTGGAAAACAGTGTAGCGTATGACGCACAGCAAGATCAAAATCAGAGGAAACCTGCCGAAAAGCGTTTTTTCTCTACGGAAGTTTGAAACCATTTCTCTTTTGGGCAAGACCAAAAGAGAAACGGTTTCAAGGGGCGTCCTTTCGGCAAGACCAAAAGAGAAACGGTTTCAGGTAACGCTCTATTTTATAATAGAATCAGTTGAACAGCTTTGCAATAGAAATCTCCTGATACGTGCGCTCGATCGCCTCGGCGAACATGGGCGCGACGGTCAGGTACTTGATGCGGCCGCGGGCGGCCTCGGGGTGGGCGGGGATGGTGTCGAGCAGCGCCAGCTCCTCGATGTTGCTCTTTTCCAGACGGTCGATCGCCGGACCGGAGAGCACGCCGTGGCTCGCGCAGGCGTAGACCTTGGTCGCGCCGCCGATCTCCACGATCGCCTTCGCTGCGCCGCAGAGGGAACCGGCGGTATCTACCATGTCGTCAAAGAGGATGCACTCCTTGCCCTTCACGTCGCCGATGACGTGCATGACCTCGCTCTGGTTCGCCTTGGGACGGCGCTTATCCACGATGGCGAGGCTCATGTGCAGCTTCTGCGCGAACGCGCGGGAGCGCGCCACGGAGCCGACGTCGGGGGAGACGACCACCATCTCGCTCGCGCGCTCGCCGAACTTCTTGGCGTAGTAGTCCACGAAGATCGGGTTGCCGAGCAGGTTGTCCACGGGAATGTCAAAGAAGCCCTGGATCTGCGCGGCGTGCAGGTCCATGGTCAGCACGCGGTCCGCGCCCGCGGCGGTGATCATGTTCGCCACGAGCTTGGCGCTGATGGGGTCGCGGGACTTCGCCTTGCGGTCCTGACGGGCGTAGCCGAAGTACGGGATGACCGCCGTGATGCGGCCAGCGGACGCGCGGCGGCAGGCGTCGATCATGATGAGCAGCTCCATCAGATTGTCGTTGACCGGTTTGCAGGTAGACTGTACCAGAAACACGTCGCTGCCTCGTACTGTCTCGTAGAGCGAACAGGAGACCTCGCCGTCCGCGAAGCCCTTGACCTCGTTCTCGCCCAGCTTGATGCCGATGGTGCGGCAGATGTCCGCCGCCAGTTTGGGGTTTGCGTTCCCAGTGAATACTTTGATGTCCTTGCCGTGTGAGATCATGCACTAGCCCTCCATAGTGTGTCTGTATGTGAACAACTTACTTCTTTTTCCCTTTGATTTCGCGGTTGCGCGCCGCCCAGCCGTCCAGATTGCTCTGGCGCTCGCGCGCGACGCCCAGCGCGTCCGCCGGCACGTCCTTGGTGATGGTGGAGCCCGCCGCGGTGTAGCTGCCGTTGCCCAGCGCCACGGGGGCGACCAGGTTGGTGTTGCAGCCGATGAACACGTCGTCGCCGATGGTGCAGCGGTACTTCTTAAAGCCGTCGTAGTTGCTCGTCACCGTGCCGCAGCCGAAGTTCACGCGCTCGCCCACGTCGCTGTCGCCCACGTAGGTGAGGTGCGAGATCTTGGTGCCGTTGCCGATGACGCTGTTCTTGATCTCCACGAAGTCGCCGACCTTCACATGGTCGCCCACGACGCTGTTCGGGCGCATGTAGGCGAACGGGCCGACGTTGGTAAAGCTCCCGATGCGGCTCTCCGTCGCCTGCGAGGCGTTGACCTCGGTGTCATGGCCCACGGTGCAGTCCGTGAGCATGGCGTTCGGGCCGATGGTGCAGTTCTCGCCGATGACGGTCTCGCCCCGCAAGATCGTGCCGGGGAGGATCACCGTGCCCGCGCCGATCCTGACGCGCGGGTCGATGTAGCAGTTGTTGGCGTCGAGGATCGTCACGCCATTGTCCAGGTGCTTTTGCAGGATCTTCTGGCGGCACATGGGCAGCGCGGCGCGCAGCTCCTCCTCGTCGCCCACGGGCAGGAAGCCCTTTTCGATCTCCGCGCCCTCGGGAAACGCGGCGAACGCGCCGTGGTCCTCAAGGACCTTGCGCACCGCCTCCGCCTTCGCGCGGTACACCGCGCCGCCGGAGAATACGCCCACCGGCAGCACCACGCCGTTGAGCACCAGCACGCCGCCGTCCTCGCCTTTGAGCTGCGTGAGCAGCTCGTCTGCGTGCTTTGCGCCGTCGATCAGCACCGCGTGGGCGGGCAGATAGGGCTTGATCGTCTCGTGTACGCTTTGATCGGAAACAACAAAAAGCCGCTCGATGCCTGAGTTTGTCAGCTCCGCGCAGGTCCAGGTCAGGACGGGGCAAAACCAGACGCTTTGCAGCATCAGCGGCGTTTTCTCTTTGGTCAAGGCAATATCGTCGGGAAGAAACAGGATCGCGCTGTTGCAGTCCATCGGATACTCCCCCTTTCTAATTCCATTGGTCTAAACATTATAGCAGAGGATGCCCGGAAAATCCACCGTTTTGCATGAAAAATTTCATATTTCTTTTGTCGGCTCGCCTCGCGACGGACGTATTGCAAAACAATGTTTATAAAAATCGTTTTTCTTGTTGCTTTCTTGAACTTTGTAGGGTATAATGGGGCATCCTCGGGCGTGGGCGGGCGATTTGACAATTTGTTAACACCCGCTTACAGCGTTCCACGAAAAGGAGTCCAACCGCGTCATGCTCAACATCGTCCTCGTCGAGCCGGAGATCCCGCAGAACTGCGGCAACATCGCCCGCACCTGCGCCGCCACCGGCGCGCGGCTGCATTTGGTCGAGCCGCTGGGCTTCGACATCAGCGAAAAGGCGGTCAAGCGCGCGGGGCTGGACTACTGGCACCTGGTCGAGGTTTCCACCTACAAGGGGCTGGACGATCTGTTCCAAAAGCACCCCGAGGCGGCGGAGGACTGCTGGCTCGCCACGACGAAGGCGCCGCAGGACTACACGAAGGCGGTGTTCCGCGACGAGTGCTGGCTCTTTTTCGGCAAGGAGACCGCGGGACTGCCCGAGGACTTCCGCATGGCGCATTTCGAGCGCTGCATCCGGCTCCCCATCCGTGCGGAGGCGCGGAGCCTGAACCTCAGCAACTCCGTCGCTGTGGTGACCTTCGAGGCGCTGCGGCAGCTGGGCTTTCCGGGGCTGCAAGGGACAGGCGAAATGGCAAATCGTTAGCATTTCCCCACTATTATCAGGAGGATTGAAATAGGATGAACTACAACAAGAAGACGGTCAAGGACATCGACGTCAAGGGCAAAAAGGTCCTGCTGCGCTGCGACTTCAACGTGCCGCAGGACAAGGAGACCGGCGCGATCACCAGCGACAAGCGCATCGTCGCGGCGCTGCCCACCATCCGGTACCTGCTGGAGCAGGGCGCGGCCGTGATTGCCTGCTCGCATCTGGGCAAGCCGGCGGCCACGTTTGACTCCTATGTGAAAAAGCAGGTCGAAAAGGGCAAGAAGGCGGAGGACATCACCGAGGATTCGTGGAAGAAGAGCCTCAAAAAGCTGACCCTCGCCCCCGTGGCGCAGCGCCTGAGCGAGCTGCTGGGCAAGCCCGTGATCTTCGCCGCCGACGTGACCGGTCCCGACGCACAGGCGAAAGCCGCGGCGCTGAAGCCCGGCGAGATCCTGCTGCTGGAAAACACCCGCTTTGAAAAGGGCGAGACCAAGAACGATCCCGCCGTCGCCAAGGCGCTGGCCGATCTGGCGGGCGCCGAGGGCATCTACGTCTCCGACGCGTTCGGCAGCGTCCACCGCGCCCACGCCTCCACCGAGGGCGTGAGCCACTATCTGCCCGCCGTGTCCGGCTTCCTGGTCGCCAAGGAGCTGGAGGTCATGGGCAAGGCGCTGGACGATCCCAAGCGCCCGTTCGTCGCGGTGCTCGGCGGTGCGAAGGTCAGCGATAAGATCAACGTCATCAACAACCTGCTCGAAAAGGCGGACACCGTCATCATCGGCGGCGGCATGGCGTACACCTTCTCCAAGGCGCAGGGCGGCGAGATCGGCACCTCTCTTCTCGAGGCCGACAAGCTCGACTACGCGCTGGAGATGATCGAAAAGGCGAAGAAGAACGGCGTCAAGCTCCTGCTCCCCGTGGACACCGTCTGCGCCAAGGAGTTCAAGGCCGACGCCGAGCCGATGACCGTCGAGGCGGGCCACATCCCCGCGGACATGATGGGCATGGACATCGGCCCCAAGACGATCGAGCTGTTCTGCGGCGCGGTCAAGGACGCGGGCACCATCGTGTGGAACGGTCCCATGGGCGTGTTTGAGTTCCCGACCTACGCCGTCGGCACCAAGGCGATGGCGAAGGCGCTCGCCGAGTCCGGCGCGGTGACGATCATCGGCGGCGGCGACAGCGCGGCGGCCGCCGAGCAGCTGGGCTTTGCCGACAAGATCACCCACATCTCCACCGGCGGCGGCGCGAGCCTTGAGTTCCTTGAAGGCAAGGAGCTGCCGGGCGTAGCGTGCCTGCTCGACAAGTAAGGACATGATTCGACGCAGCCTGCCCCTTTTGTCGAAAAAGCGACAGGCTGCGGGAAATCAATTCTGATAGACCGACCGACTTCGACAAAGAAAGTCAATAGATAATAGCTTGATTTTCTGTAAGTCAATCGAAAGGCCTGCAAAATTACCCCACGCATGAACCAAAGCGCATCCAAATGTATAATATAGAAGGAGAGAATCAACATGAACCGCAGATACCGTAAGACCATCATCGCCGGCAACTGGAAGATGAACAAGACCCCGTCCGAGACCAAGGCGTTCGCCGAGGAATTCAAGGCGCTGCTGCCCAAGACCAAGTGGTGCGACGTCGTGCTGTGCGTGCCGTTCATCGACGTGCCCGCCGCCGTGCGCGCGTTCAAGGACAGCCGCGTCGCTGTCGGCGCGGAGAACCTGTACTTCGAGAAGTCCGGCGCCTTTACCGGCGAGGTTTCCGCCGACATGCTCGCCGACCTCGACGTGCGCTACGTCATCATCGGCCACAGCGAGCGCCGGCAGTACTTCGGCGAGACCGACATCACCGTCAACAAGAAGGTCCACGCGGCGCTGGGCGTCGGCCTGAACCCCATCATCTGCGTGGGCGAGTCCCTCGAGCAGCGCGAGATGGGCGTGACCATGGACCTCATCGCGCTCCAGGTCAAGTCCGCGCTCGCGGGCGTCGCGCCGGAGCAGGTGCGCAAGTGCGTCATCGCCTATGAGCCCATCTGGGCCATCGGCACCGGCAAGACCGCCACCGGCGAGCAGGCCGCCGAGGTCTGCTCCTTCATCCGCGCCACGATCCGCGGCCTCTACGGCGCGCGCATCGCCCGCGGCGTCACCATCCAGTACGGCGGCAGCATGAATCCCGGCAACGCCGCGGAGCTGCTTTCCCACGAGGACATCGACGGTGGCCTGATCGGCGGCGCGGCGCTCAAGCCCGACCAGCTCATGGCCATCGTCCACGCGGCGAACCAAAACTAATCAACTCGTTTTTGCGCTTCGCGCAAAAGCCGAAAAGGCTTCGATGCGCTTCCCGCACGCCGTTGGCGCACGGGCGCTCCGCGCAGAGAGAAAAATCTGACGTACATGCCGTCAGATTTTTCGATTTGATTCATTTCGCGTCTGCGGACGCGAAATTAAGGAGTGCAATATGAAAAAAGCTCCCACAACCTTAATCATTCTGGACGGACTCGGCCTCAGTGCGCGCGCCGAGGGCAACGCCGTGCTTGCGGCGAAGACTCCGGTGCTTGACCGTCTGTGCAGCGCTTACGCCCACACCACGCTCGCGGCCTCCGGCACCGACGTGGGCCTGGGCGAGGGACAGCCCGGCAACGGCGCCACGGGGCGCAACAACATCGGCGGCGGGCGCGTCCTGCCGCAGGCGCTGCGGCGCATCGACGCCGCCATTGCCGACGGCACGTTCTTCGAGAACGCCGCGTACAACAAGGCGATGGACGCGTGCCTTGAAAAGGGCACGGCGCTGCACCTGATGGGCCTTTTGAGCGACGGCATGGTGCACGCCTCGATCGGGCACCTGTTCGCGCTTTTGAAGATGGCGAGCATCAAGGGTCTGACGCGGGTCTATATCCACGGCTTTCTCGACGGGCGCGACACCGCGCCGCGGACAGGCAAGGCGTTTGTGGAGCAGGTGCAGAAAAAGTGCGCGGAGTTCGGCGTCGGCAAGCTCGCGACCGTCATGGGCCGCGCCTACGCCATGGACCGCGCCAAGCGCTGGGAGCGCACCGAAATCGCGTACGACGCGCTGGTCTACGGCGAGGGCGCACAGGATGAGGATCCGATCCGCGCCATCGACGCCGCCTACCGGGACGGAGTGAACGATGAGGACATTGAGCCCATCGTCTGCGACCGCGACGGCATGATTGGGGACAACGACAGCGTGATCTTCATCAACTGCCGCGCCGACGGCGCGCGCCAGCTGACCCGCGCCTTTGTGGACTCCGGCTTCGGCGGGTTCCAGCGGGAGCGGTTCCCGGTCACGTTCGTGTGCAACACGGACTATGACGCCCTGATGCCGAACGTGCTGGTGGCGTTTCCGCAGCCGGAGGCAAAGAACGACCTGCGCGCCTATCTCACGGAGATGGGCATGGAGCAGCTGCGCGTCAGCGACGCGGAGGCCTGCGTCGAGGGCGTGCTCAGCGGCGAGTACGACGTGGTGATCCTGCGCCTGCCCGGCTGCGCCGAGGCGGGCCACAGCGGCAGCTTCGAGCGCGCGGTGAGCGCCGTGGAGACGGCGGACGCGCAGGTGGGCAAGGTCGTGGACGCGACGCTCAGCATGGGCGGCATCGCCATGGTCACCGCCAGCCACGGCAACGTGGAGGAGATGCTGGACGCGGACGGCAAGCCCACGGGCCGCAACACCACCAATCCCGTGCCCTTCATCCTCTGCGGCGCGGGCACCGAGCTGCGCGAGGGGCGACTCGCGGATATCGCGCCGACGATCCTCGACGTGCTGGGCCTCGTCCAGCCGCCGGAGATGACCGGCAAGACGCTGATCGTGCGATAAAATTTCAAACGCTCATGTTTAAAAAGTGCTTCGGCGGTACACAATACCGTCGAAGCACTTTTGTTTTGTGTGCCGCGCAGGCGGCGGAAAGGACAACAAGCATGAGCAATACGGGAAGCCGCGGGCTGCGGCACTTTTTTGACGGGACCGGGGCTTACATAGCCCTGTTCCTCGTGGTGACGGCGCTGGCCGTCGCGGGCTATTGGACATTGATCCCTCATTCTGTCGTCGACGAGCCGGTCGTCGAGGAGACGACGCCGGTTCCTGCACCCATCGCCCCCATCTCCGTCATGCCGGAGCCGGTCGCCAAGACGCCGACGATCCCCGAACCGGAACCGGAACCGGCCGCGCCGGTGCAGAGCGCGGTGGAGGTCGAGGTGCTGGACGATATCTATGTGGACGTGGCGCCCACGCCGCCGGTGCTGATCGTCGACCCGCTGGTGGGCGAGACTGTGGCGGCATTCTCCATGGACGCGCTGCAATACAGCCCCACCATGGGCGACTGGCGCACCCATGACGGCGTGGATATCGCCGCCGACCCCGGCACGCAGGTCTGCGCCGCCAGCTCCGGCACGGTGCTGGACGTGCGCGACGACGAATGGATGGGCACGACGGTCGTCATCTCCCACGACGGGGGCTACGACACCGTCTACGCCAACCTGCAATCCACCCCGACGGTGGAGGTCGGGGACTACGTCACCGCCGGTCAGGTCATCGGCTCGGTGGGCAAGACCGCGCTGGGCGAGTCCGCGGAGCCGCCGCATCTGCACTTTGGCGTGACAAAAGACGGGGAATACGTCGATCCTTCGGAATTTTTGAAATGAATTTCGACGGACTGGCAAAAACCGACAAAAAAAGTTGGTCAAAGGGAATTGACAAAACACTCCACCGGTGATATACTCTACCGCAGTAAACCGATGAGGAAGAGTGAGTAGGCGACGCCTCTTTTCCCAAAGCGAGCCGCGGACGGTGGAAGCGCGGTGGAAAACGCGGGGCTGAATGGACTTCCGAGGGCAAGCGGAAAGGGTGCCGATGACGGGCGGACTGCCTGTTGTGACGCAGCCGAGTATGTGCGCCGGGGCAGGACTCCCCGTCAACAACGGTCAGCGTATCACAGGTACGCGTAAGTGGGCGCGCAAGCGTCAAGCCGGGTGGCACCGCAGGATACCAATCCTGTCCCAGCAAAGAATTTTGCGGGGACAGGATTTTTTCTGTGCCTCGCACAAGAAAGGTAGGAAAACACCATGGCAAACCAAACGATCCCCTACAAGATCTATCTCGAAGAATCGGAGATGCCGAAGTATTGGTACAACGTCCGCGCGGATATGAAGAATAAGCCCGCGCCGCTGCTGAACCCCGGCACCCACCAGCCCATGAAGCCCGAGGAGCTCGCCGGCGTGTTCTGTGACGAGCTGATTGCGCAGGAGCTGGACAACGACACCCGCGAGTACCCCATCCCGCAGGAGATTTTGGACTTCTATAAGATGTACCGTCCGTCCCCGCTGGTGCGGGCGTACTGCCTCGAGGAAAAGCTCCAGACCCCCGCACATATCTACTACAAGTTCGAGGGCAACAACACCTCCGGCAGCCACAAATTAAACTCCGCCATCGCGCAGGCGTACTACGCCAAAAAGCAGGGCCTCCGTGGCGTCACCACCGAGACCGGCGCGGGCCAGTGGGGCACGGCGCTTTCCATGGCGTGCTCGTATTTCGGCCTCGACTGCAAGGTGTTCATGGTCAAGGTCAGCTATGAGCAGAAGCCCTTCCGCCGCGAGGTCATGCGCACCTACGGCGCGTCCGTCACGCCATCGCCGTCCGAGACGACCAACGTCGGCCGCAGGATCCTCGCCGCGCATCCCGGCACCACCGGCTCGCTCGGCTGCGCGATCTCCGAGGCGGTGGAGGTCGCGACCTCCACGCCGGGCTATCGCTATGTCCTCGGCAGCGTGCTCAATCAGGTGCTGCTGCACCAGAGCGTCATCGGCATGGAGACGAAGATCGCGCTCCAAAAGTACGGCATCAAGCCGGATATCGTCATCGGCTGCGCCGGCGGCGGCTCCAACCTCGGCGGCCTGATCTCCCCGTTCATGGGCGAAAAGCTCCGCGGCGAGGCGGATTACCGCATCATCGCCGTCGAGCCCGCGTCCTGCCCCAGCTTCACCCGCGGCGTGTACGCCTATGACTTCTGCGACACGGGCATGGTATGCCCGCTGGCGAAGATGTATACCCTCGGCAGCGACTTCATCCCGTCGGCGAACCACGCCGGGGGTCTGCGCTACCACGGCATGAGCCCGATTTTGTCCCAGCTCTACGACGACGGGTATATGGAGGCGGTCAGCGTCGAGCAGACGCGCGTGTTCGAGGCGGCGGAGCAGTTCGCCCGCGTCGAGGGCATCCTCCCCGCGCCGGAGAGCAGCCACGCCATCCGCGTCGCCATCGACGAGGCGATGAAGTGCAAGGAAACCGGCGAGGAGAAGACCATCGTCTTTGGACTTACCGGCACGGGCTACTTCGATATGGTCGCCTACGAGAAGTTCCACAACGGCGAGATGAACGACTATATCCCCACCGACGAGGAGTTGGCAAAGTTCCGCGCGAATCTTCCGAAAATCTGATCTTAAAAAAGAAGCTCCCGCCAACGGCGGGAGCTTTCTTATTCCTCAAAATCCCTGTTCATTTTCGCCAACGTTTTTCGCAGGTAGTAAACCGACAGAATCAGCGAGAATACCTCCGCGATGGGGTAGCTGAGCCACACCAGCTCCAGCCGCCGCGTCAGGCTCAGCAGGTACGCCGCAGGGAGCAGCACCAGCAGCTGGCGGCAGATGGACACGATCAGCGAGTGCATCGGGTTGCCAATCGCCTGGAACACCGAGCCGGCGATGATGCAGAAGCCCGCGAACAGGTAGCTCGTCGCGATCAGCCGGAACGCCGGGACGCCGTCGCGAAGCATGGCGGCGTCCGCGTCAAAGATGCGCAGCAGCTGCGCGGGGAAGACCTCGAACATCAATACGCCGACGAGCATGATGCCGACGGCGGTGAGCACGCTCAACCGGATGGTCTTTTTCACGCGGTCGGCGCGCCGCGCGCCATAGTTGTACGAGATGATCGGCACCATGGCGTTGTTCAGACCGAACACCGGCATGAAGATGAAGCTCTGCAATTTGAAGTACGCGCCGTACACCGCCGTCGCCACGGTGGAGAACGTCAGCAGAATCTGGTTCATACCAAAAACGAGGAAAGAGCCGACGCATTGCATCAAAATGGACGGAAACCCAATCTTGTAAACATCTTTTGCGATGTCAACCCTAAAGCGCATCGCGCGGATGTTCAGCGAAATGTCCCTATTGTACCGTACATTAATGAACAAGCCAATCGCCGCCGAAATGATCTGTCCGAGCACGGTGGCGATCGCCGCGCCCTTGACGCCCATGGCGGGGAAGCCGAGGTAGCCGAAGATCAGGATCGGGTCGAGGATGATGTTGATGACCGCACCGGTGATCTGGGTGATCATGGAGAGCGAGGTGCGGCCGGTCGCCTGCAAAAATCGCTCAAAGCAGAACTGGAAGAAGATGCCGAACGAAAAGCCGAGGCAGATCGTGCAGTACACCGTGCCCGCCTCCACGATGGCGGCGACGTCGGTCTGCGTGCGGAAAAACGGCCCCGAGCAGGTGAAGCCGATCACCGCGAACAGCGCCGCGCACAGCGCGAAGAGCACCACGCCGGTGTTCGCCACGCGGTCGGCAAGCTCCTGCCGCTTTTCGCCCAGCGCGCGGGAGATCAGCGCGTTCACGCCGAGGCCCGTGCCCGCGCCGAGGCCGATCATCAGCGCCTGCAGCGGGAACGCCAGCGAGAGCGCGTTGAACGCGTCCTGGCTGACGCGGGAGACGAAGTAGCTGTCCACCACGTTGTAGAGCGCCTGCAAGAGCATCGAAATCATCATCGGGATCGCCATGGTCGCGAGGAGCTTTCCCTCCGCCATGGTGCCCATTTTGTTCTCTCTGGTTTCCAATATCACACTTCCTTTTGTAAAAAATGCGGCTTTCGCCGCATTTTTTATTTCTTTAACTCCCCGTTCGCCGCCTTGGTCAGGTAGGCGTTGATGAAGCCGTCCAGCTCGCCGTCCATGACGGACTGGATGTTGCCGGTCTCGTAGTCCGTGCGGTTGTCCTTGACCAGCTGATAGGGCATGAACACATAGGAGCGGATCTGGCTGCCCCACTCAATCTTGAGCTGCACGCCCTTTAAGTCGCTGATCTTCTCCGCGTGCTGCTGCAATTTGAGCTGCACCAGCTTCGCCTTCAGCATCTCCATGGCGTAGTCCCTGTTTTGGAACTGGGAGCGCTGGGTCTGGCAGGCGGTGACGATGCCCGTGGGCTTGTGGATCAGGCGCACCGCGGAGCTGGTCTTGTTGATGTGCTGGCCGCCCGCGCCGGAGGAGCGGTAGACTTGCATCTCGATGTCCTCGGGACGAATTTCGACCTCAATATCCTGCGGCAGCTCCGGCATGACCTCCAGCGCCGCGAACGACGTCTGACGGCGGGCGTTGGCGTCGAACGGGGACACGCGTACGAGGCGGTGCACGCCGTGCTCACCCTTGAGGTAGCCGTAGGCGTTCTCGCCGCGGATCATGACCGTCGCGCTCTTGAGGCCCGCCTCGTCGCCGTCGAGGTAGTCGAGCATCTCAAACTCAAAGCCGTGCTTGTTCGCCCACTGCATGTACATACGGTAGAGCATCTCTGCCCAGTCCTGCGCCTCGGTGCCGCCCGCGCCGGGGTGGAACTCCAAAATGGCGTTGCAGTGGTCGTACTCGCCGGAGAGCAGGGTCGTGAGCCGCGCGGCGTCGAGCTTTTGCTCCAGCTCGGCATAGCCGGCTTCCAGCTCCGGCAGCAGGCTGTCGTCGTCCATCTCCGTGCCCATGTCCACCAGCGCCAGCAGGTCGTCCCGCTCGGAGACGAGCTTTTCGTAGCGCTGCACCTTGCTTTGCAGCTGCTTGAGCTGCGTCTGGTTTTTCTGACTGCGCTCCACGTCGTTCCAGAAGCCCTCTTCCTCCGCCTCGGCGAGCAGACGCTCGATCTCGTGCTTCGCGCTCTCGATCTCCAGCGCCTTGTAGAGGTTTTCTATGGTGTCGTCCATGCCGTGCAGCTTCTGCTTGTAGCTGTCGTATTCGATCACTGCCATCGTGCGATTCTCCTTGTTTCGATTGCGTTAACTGTGGGATTCTACCATACACATATAAAAAAAGCAAGGGAAAAGCCATGAAAAAGGCTTGTGTTTCGCGCTTTTGTCTCATATACTAGGGCAGTATGAAACGAAAATGGAGAAAAATCGCCATCGCCGCCCTACCGGTGCTGCTTCTTCTCGGCGTGTGGTGGGACAACAACCGCCTCGTCACCGAGGAATACATCTACGCCGATGCGGCGCTCCCGGCGGCGTTCGAGGGCTTTCGCGTCGTGCAGCTTACCGACCTCCACGCCCGCCAGTTCGGCGAGGGCAACGCGCGCCTGATTGCCGCGGTGGAGGCGGCGCGGCCCGACCTCATCGCGCTCACCGGCGACTTTACGGACGAGTACAGCAACGTTGCTGATATCATCCCGCTCGTCGACGGCCTGACGGCGCTTGCGCCGGTGTACTACGTCACCGGCAACCACGAGTGGAGCAGCGGACAGGCGCAGACCGTGCTGCGCACGTTGCGAACGCTTGGGGTTAACTGCCTGGAAAATGAGTTTACGACCATCGAGCGCGGCGGCGAACACATCCTGCTCGCGGGTATCCACGACCCCAACGGCTTCGCCGACCAGAAGACGCCGGAGACGCTGGCGGAGGAGATTTACGCCGCCGAGGATGATCCCTACTGGCTGCTGCTGGCGCACCGGAACAACCTGTTCAGCGGACGCTACTGCCGGCTGGGGGCGAACCTGACGATCAGCGGCCACGCCCACGGCGGCATCTGGCGCCTGCCGTTTACCGACGGGCTGATCGACAGCGGGCGGAAGTGGTTCCCGTCCTACACCAGCGGGTTCTACACCTGCGACGACGGCGGACATGAACCGGCGACGGTGTTCGTCTCCCGCGGCCTCGGTAACTCGCCGCCCAACGTGCCGCGGCTGCTCAACCCGCCGCAGGTGGCGGTCATCACGCTGACGCGGGAGGGGTAACGCGCCCAAGCCCGACCTCATACACTGGCGTGAGGTGATGGTATGCAGCTGTTGGAGGATGGGATCATCGCCGCGCTGGCGGCGATCGGACTGGTGACGCTGCTCTTCGCGGTGATTTCAGCGCTGCTGCGCCCGCGAAAATGCGCCGTCTCGGACGCGTTCGCCGTCGTTCCCTGCCGCAGCGGGGAGGGCGCGCGGCTGGAGCGCACCGTGCGCACCTTGGAGCGCGCGCGGTATGACTGCGGCGGGTTCTGCCGCATCGTGATCCTCGACCGGGGCATGGACGAGGATACGCAGAAGGTCGCGGCGCTGCTGTGCCACGACAGCTATGACGTTACGATCTGTAATAACTTGTCGGAATTCAACGAATCGGAGTAGACTATGGACGAACAACAGACGCTCATCGGAACCATTGCGGCGGTCGTTTTCCAAAACGAGGAGAACGGCTACGCCGTGGTGCGCATCGTCACCGACGACGGCGAGCTGATCACCGTCGTCGGCTGCATCCCCTGCGCCGCGCCCGGTGAGCAGATCGCCGCCACCGGCGCGTTTGTGACCCATCCCCAGCACGGCGAGCAGTTCTCCGCGACCGAGGTGGAGCGGCAGATGCCTGCCACCGAGAGCGCGATCCTGGACTATCTTGCCTCGGGCGTGGTGCGCGGCGTCGGCCCCGCCACGGCGCAGAAGCTGGTGGAGCGCTTTGGCCTCGACACGCTGGAGGTGCTGGAAAACGCGCCCGAGGAGCTGCGCAAGGTAAAAGGCTTTACCGACAAGCGCGTGCGCGAGATCACCGAGGGCTTTCGCGAGCAGATGGGCCTGCGGCGGCTGATGGCGTTTCTGACGCGCTTTGACCTGCCGGTGAGCCTGTCGGTGCCGCTGTACCGGCGCTTCGGCGCCGCCGCGATGGAGATGCTGCGGCGCAATCCGTACCTATTGGTGGACGAGCCGTTTTCGCTGGACTTCGCCGTGGCGGACGAGATCGCGCTCGCCCTCGGCGGGGACGCGTCCTGCCGCACCGAGGCGGGGATTTTGTTCGAGCTTTCCCACAACGAGACGAACGGCGGGCATATCTTCCTGCCGCGCGCGAAGCTGCTTGCCGCCACGGCGCAGCTGCTGGACGCGCCGGAGGACGAGATCGAAAAGGCGCTCGACGACCTCATCGACGCGGGGCGCGTCGCGCAGGAGCCGGTGGCGAACGTCACGGGCTGCTATCTCGCGCGCTGTCTGGACGCGGAGCGCTACGTCGCGCTGCGCATCCGCGCGATGCTCTCGGACAAGCCGGACGTGCTCCGCGGCGCGAAGCGCGCCATCGACGAGATCGAGCGGGAGCAGGGCATCGAGTACGCGCCGCTGCAGCGAAAGGCGGTGGAGCTGGCGGCGGAGCAGGAGCTGCTCATCCTTACCGGCGGACCCGGTACGGGCAAGACCACCTCGGTACGGGCGATCCTGACGCTCTTTGAGCGTATGGGGCTGGACGTGCAGCTTGCCGCGCCCACGGGCCGCGCCGCGAAGCGCATGGGCGAGGTCTGCGGCCGCGACGCCCAGACCATCCACCGCATGCTCGGCATGAGCTGGGACGAGCAGACCGGACGGGTGAAGTTCACCAAGAACGAAAAGGACCCGATCAAAGCCGACGCGGTGATCGTGGACGAGACGAGCATGGTCGACCTCGCGCTGATGAAGGCGTTTCTCGCCGCGCTGCGGCCGGGTTGCCGGCTGGTGCTCGTCGGCGATCCCGACCAGCTGCCGAGCGTCGGCGCGGGCAACGTGTTCTCCGACCTCATCCGCAGCGGCCGGGTGCAGACCGTGGCGCTCACCGAGGTCTTTCGACAGGCGCAGCAGTCCGCCATCATCCGCAACGCCCACGCCGTCAACGAGGGCACCGTGCCGGAGCTGCAAAACTCGGCGGACAGCGACTTCTTCTTCCTGCCGCGCCGCGATCCGGTGCGGCTGGTGGATACGGTGGTGGAGCTGTGCAAAACCCGGCTTCCCGACAAGATGGGGATTCCCGCGGCGGAAATCCAGGTGCTGACCCCCACCCGCAAGGGCGCGACGGGCACCGCCGCGCTCAACCGCGCCTTGCAGGCGGCGCTGAACCCGCCCGCCGAGGGCAAGCGCGAGCGGCAGTTCGGGGACATTGTGTTCCGTGAGGGCGATCGCGTCATGCAGACGCGCAACGACTACGACGTGATCTGGGAGCGCGAGGACGGCACCGCCGGCACGGGCGTCTTCAACGGCGACGTGGGGCAGATCCTGCAGATCGACCCCGGCGGCGAACTGCTGACCGTCGCCTTTGATGACCGCGTGGCGACCTACACGGCGGATATGCTCGCGGAGCTGGACGTCGCCTACGCCATGACGGTACATAAGGCGCAGGGGAGCGAGTACCGCGGCGTGGTGTTCGTCGCCGCGCCCTGCGCGCCGGGGCTGGAGGTGCGCGGCGTACTGTATACCGCGATCACCCGCGCGCGGGAGCTGCTGATCGTCGTGGGCGACGACAGCACCGTGCGGCGCATGACCGAGAACGACAAACGACAGAGAAGATACAGCGGCCTTCGGTGGCGGCTGGCAGAGGATCAGGCATGAAGGAATTTTCGGCAGGAGCATACGATATCGCCGTCATCGGCGCGGGGCACGCGGGCATCGAGGCCGCGCTTGCCTGCGCGCGCCTCGGCATGAAAACCGTGTGCTTTACCATCAATCTGGACGCGGTGGGCAACATGCCCTGCAACCCCGCCATCGGCGGCACGGGCAAGGGCCACCTCGTCCGCGAGCTGGACGCGCTGGGCGGCGAGATGGCGAAGGCGGCGGATCAGGCGTGCATCCAGTATCGGCTCTTGAACCGCGGCAAAGGCCCCGCGGTATGGTCGCTGCGCGCGCAGGCGGATCGCCGCCGCTATCAGGAGGTCATGAAGCACACGCTGGAGCGGCAGGAGAACCTGCTCGTCCGGCAGGCGGAGATCGTCGATCTGCGCGTGGAAAACGGCGCGGTCAAATCCGTCGTCACCGCCACCGGCGGGGTGTATGAGGTCAAGGCGGTGGTGCTCTCCACGGGAACGTATCTCGCGGGGCGCACGATCATCGGCGAGTGCATCGAGGACAGCGGCCCCGACGGCATGCACGCCGCGACGACGCTCGCGGGCGTGCTGGCGAAGCTGGGGCTGCCCATGCGCCGGTTCAAGACCGGCACGCCGCCGCGCGTCAACGCGCGGAGCGTGGACTTTTCCAAGCTGGAGCGGCAGGACGGCGACGACGTGCCGGTGCCGTTCTCGTTCACCACCACCGACGCGCCCAACAATCAGGCGGTGTGTTACCTCACCTACACCAACGCCGAGACGCACCGCATTATCCACGAAAATCTCGACCGCAGCCCGATCTACTCCGGCGTGATCGAGGGCGTCGGCCCGCGCTACTGCCCGTCCATCGAGACGAAGATCGTGCGCTTTCCCGACAAGGCGCGGCATCAGCTCTTCATCGAGCCGATGGGCTTAAATACCGAGGAACTCTACATTCAGGGCTTTTCGTCCTCCATGCCGGAGGAGGTGCAGGTCGCCATGCTCCACACGCTCCCCGGCCTCGAGCACGCGGAGATGACCCGCCCCGCCTACGCCATCGAGTACGACTGCGTCGACCCCACGGCGCTGCTGCCGACGCTGGAAACGAAGGCGATCAAGGGCTTATACGGCGCGGGGCAGTTCAACGGCTCGTCGGGCTATGAGGAGGCGGCGGTGCAGGGCTTTGTCGCGGGCGTGAACGCCGCGCTCAAGCTCAAGGGCGAGGAGCCGCTGATCTTGGGCCGCGAGCAGAGCTACATCGGCACGCTGATCGACGACCTTGTGACCAAGGGGACGAACGAGCCCTACCGCATGATGACCTCGCGCAGCGAGTACCGCCTCCTGCTACGGCAGGACAACGCCGATGAGCGGCTCACCGCCGTCGGCCACCGCATCGGACTGGTGAGCGACGAGCGCCTTGCCGCCGTGGAGACGAAGTACGCCGCCGTGGAGCGGGAGATCAAGCGCCTCGAGCACACGGGTATCCCGTCCTCCGACGCGCTCAACGCCCTGCTCACCGCGCGCGGCACGGCCGAGGTACACGACGGCGCGACGCTTATTTTGCTCCTGCGCCGCCCGCAGCTCTCCTACGACGATCTGCGCGCGTTCGACTCCGGCTGCGCGGACTTTCCCGCCGCGCTCGCCGAGAGCGTGGAGATCGCGGTGAAGTACGAGGGCTACATCAAGCGCCAGAAGGCGGAGGTCGCGGAGTTCGCGCGGCTCGAGCGCCGGGCGCTGCCGGAGACGGTTGACTACAGTGCGATAGACGGTTTACGACTGGAGGCGCGGGAGAAGCTGGACGCCATCCGGCCCCGCAGTCTGGGACAGGCGAGCCGCATTTCGGGCGTCAGTCCCGCGGACGTTGCGGCGCTGATGATCTGGCTCGATCGGAACAACTGAAAAAACCTCCCGCCGCGTGGCGGGAGGTTTTTTGCTGCGATTACAGGTCTTGCGCCGGAGCTTCGGGCGCGGGTTGCTTGACCAGCTCGTAGAAGCCTGCCTGCGAGAGCCGCAGGTACGGCGTGAGGAAGATCTCGACGAGCGCCAGCAGGATGCTGCTGATGAGAACGTAGAGCACGTCGCCCGTCGCGGTATCCGGCAGCGCGGGGCCGAGCAGCAGCTGGGAGACGGAGAACACCGCGAACTCGCCGAGCAGCAGCGGCCAGAAGCTCACATACAGGCCGAGGAGCTGCCACTTGTGCCCGCGCATCTCCGCGCGGCTGCGGCGCAGCGCCTCGATTGCGCCGATTTCCGGCTCGTCTACCAGATGGAACAGCGCCATAGAATAGGAAAACAGCAGAATGACGCCCGGCAGGATGAACAGCGAAAAGCCGAGGCCGATCAGCGACCACATCAGCACGTCCAGCAGCACCACCTTGCCCGCGAAGGGAAAGGCGTCGAACAGGCTGTCGTAGGGCAGCGACTCGCCGCGGCGGACGCGCAGGCAGTAGAGGAGAAATCCCGCGTTGAGCACACCGGAGATCAGCACGATCAGCACGTCGAAGAACGAGAACGTCACCGGCAGGCCGTTCACCGCCGCAGAGGGCATCAGCCGTCCGGCAACGACGCCGATGAGGTTGAGGCCGAGCGTGATCGCGAGCAGCAGCGCCGTCATACGCAGAGGCAGCACGCGCGCGGTGCGCATCAGGCTCCACGACCGCTCCTTGAGCGTGCGCGGGTCAAGAGAATCGGGCATGGGTAAACCTCCCGTTGAAAAAGACTTATTCCTTACCATAACACAAAAATCGAAAAAAGGCAAATCCTGCGGAAAAAACAGATATTGTGTCAGGAAAAAGCTGTCATACAAGATAATTAACTGGACAAGACGCACAACGTGCGATATAATCTATCCGATTATGGGGCAAAGTCGGCATCCGCCGGACAGCCTGTGGAAAAAAGATGAGGTGAGACAATGGCAAAAGCGTTCTTTGGCGGCGTTCATCCCAATGACATGAAGGCCGCAACCAATGAAAAGGCCATCGAGCAGCTTGCGCCGCCGAAACAGGTCATCATCCCGATGTCCCAGCACTTCGGCGCACCCTGCGCACCGATCGTGCAGAAGGGCGACCACGTCAAGGTCGGCCAGAAGATCGGCGAGACGAAGGGCCTTGGCGCTCCCATCCACGCGTCGGTCTCCGGCACGGTCGTCGCGGTGGAGCCGCGGCCGTACTCGATGGGCGGCGACGTGATGAGCGTGGTGATCGACAACGATTTCCAGGACGAGATAAGCGAAGAGGTCGTGGCGCCTGCCGATCCGGACCTGCTGAGCGTGGAGGAAATGATCGAGATCGTCAAAAATGCCGGTATCGTCGGCATGGGCGGCGCGACCTTCCCGACGCATGTGAAGATCTCCGGCGGCATCGGTCAGGTGGACACGGTGATCATCAACGGCGCGGAGTGCGAGCCGTACATCACCGGCGACCATCGCGCCATGCTCGAGCGCCCCGAACAGATCATCGGCGGCTGCTGCTATCTGGCGAAGATGTTCGGCGTGGATAAGGTCATCATCGGCGTCGAGATGAACAAGCAGAACGGCATTGATTCCCTGAACAAGACCATTGCCGAGATGAAAGCGCCGGTCGTGGTGCAGCCCCTGCACACCCGCTACCCCCAGGGCGGCGAGAAGCAGCTCTGCCAGGCGATCACCGGCAAGCAGGTGCCGCCCGGCGGCCTGCCCAGCGCGATCGGCTGCGCGGTGTTCAACATCAACTCGGTATGTTCTATCTATAAGGCCATGACCACCGGCATGCCCGTCGTGCGCAAGGTCGTGACCGTCTCCGGCTCCGGCGTCAACGAGCCGAAGAACATCGAGTGCCCCATCGGCACGCCGGTCAGCGTCGTGCTCGACGCCTGCGGCGGTTTGAAGGACGGCACGTTCAAGCTCATCGCCGGCGGCCCGATGATGGGAATGGCGCAGTACACGGCGGATATCTCCGTGACCAAGGGCATGGGTTCGCTGCTGGCGTTCGCCGGCGACGAGAACAAGACCTCCGACAACCCGACCTGCATCCGCTGCGGCCGCTGCGTCGAGGCCTGCCCGATGCACCTCGAGCCTCTCTATCTATATATGTATGTGCAGAAGAAGCGCATCGACGAGCTTAACGCCGCCAACATCATGGACTGCATGGAGTGCGGCGCGTGCGCGTACATCTGCCCGGGCCGTCTTCACCTGACCCAGTCGTTCAAGGCGGGCAAGCAGATGGTCAAGGACGACGCCGCAAAGAAGAAAGCCGCCGCGGAGGCCGAGAAGGCTGCCGCCGGCCAGGCCGCGGCGGAGAAGAAAGGAGCGTGAGCGAACATGACCGGAGATTATAAGGCGTTGAAGCTCATCGCTTCCTCGAACCCCCACATCCGCAACAATGAGGACACCCGCTCGATCATGCTCGACGTGATCATCGCCCTGTGTCCGGCGCTCGCGTGGTCGATCTATCGCTTCGGCTTCCGCGCGCTGATCGCGGCGGCCGTGTCCGTCGGCAGCGCGATGTGCTGGGAGTGGCTGTACCGCAAGGCGCTCCACAAGCCCCAGATGCTCGGCGACTTAAGCGCCGCCGTCACGGGCCTGCTGCTCTCGATGGTCTGCCCCGTGACGCTTCCGTACTGGATGCTGGTGCTGGGCAACTTCTTCGCGATCGTGGTCGTCAAGCAGCTCTACGGCGGCCTCGGCAAGAACTTCATGAACCCGGCTCTCGCGGGCCGCGCGGCGCTGGTGGCGTGCTACGCCTCCCAGATGACGAGCTGGATCGACCCCGCCGTCGGCTGGGCGCCGCTGAATCTTCACGGCGTGGACGTCGTCACGGCGGCGACGCCGATGGCGATGATCGGCGAGGACTTCGCCGGTCTCACCGGTACTTACAGCGTGAGCGACATGTTCATCGGCTTCATCGGCGGCTCCGCCGGTGAGATCTCCTCGATGATGCTGCTCATCGGCGGACTGTACCTCATCTTCCGCAAGGTCATCTCCTGGCACATTCCCGTGGCGTACATCGGCAGCGTGGCGCTGCTCGCGCTGATCTTCCCCCACGGCAACGATCCCGTGCAGTACATGCTCTACAGCGTGTTCGGCGGCGGTCTGATGCTCGGCGCGTTCTTCATGGCCACCGACTACGTCACCAGCCCCGTCACCAAGAAGGGCCAGATCATCTTCGGCGTGGGCTGCGGCCTCATCACCGTGTTCATCCGCACGTTCGGCTCGTTCCCGGAGGGCGTGTGCTACTCCATCCTGCTGATGAACTGCACCGTGTGGATCATTGACAAGCACGTCAAGCCCACCCGCTTTGGCGTGGTAAAGGAGGCGGCGAAGAAATGAAGATCGACAGCAAGTTCATCATCAAGGTCGCCGGCACGCTGACCGCGATCTGCCTCGTGGTCTCGGCGCTGCTCGGTGGCGTGAACGCCATCACGGCGGATAAGATCGCCGCCATCAATCAGGCGAACACCGAGGCATCCCTCAACGCGGTGTCCGAGGGCGCGGACGAGTTCGCCCCCATCGCGCTGACCGACGCCATGACCGCCACCGCGTCCGCCGCGGGCGCGAAGCTGACCGAGGCGTACACGGTCAAGGCCGCGGGCGAGGCCGTCGGCTACGCGTTCAAGGTCGTCGCCTCCGGCTCCCAGGGCAACATTGAGATGATCGTCGGCGTGGACGCGGACAACGCGGTCACCGGCGTCTCCATCGTCAACAACAAGGAGACCGCGGGCATCGGCTCCAAGGTCATGGAAAACAACGCGCTGCCCTCCGGAATCGGCGTGCTGGATCAGTTCATCGGCATGTCCGGCGCGGGCACGCTGACCGTGGGCAAGACGGTCGACGCCATCTCCGGCGCGACGGTCTCCTCCAAGGGCGTGACCAAGGGCGTCAACGCGGCGCTCGCCGTCGCGGAAGCGCTGGCTTGAGAAGGGAGGAAGGAACAGATATGAATTTCGGCAAACAGTTCAAGGAAGGCCTTCTGACCAACAACCCCGTTACCGTGCAGCTGCTGGGCATGTGCTCCACGCTGGCCATCACGACCTCGATGGCGAACGGCATCGGCATGGGCCTCTCCGTCACCATCATCCTGACGCTGGCAAACATCTTCATCGCGCTGCTGCGCAAGGTCATTCCCGATGAAGTTCGTATCGCGTGCTTCATCGTCGTCATCGCGGGCTTCGTCACCATGGTCGATTTGAGCCTGCAGGCGTTCTTCCCGGCGATCGCGAAGTCGCTCGGCGTGTTCATTCCGCTGATCGTCGTCAACTGCATCATCCTCGGCCGTGCCGAGGCGTTCGCCAGCAAGAACACCGTCCTCGCCTCCGCGGTGGACGGCATCTGCCAGGGCATCGGCTACACCGCCGTGCTGCTGGTGCTGTGCTTCTTCCGTGAGCTGCTGGGCGCGGGCACGCTGTTCGGCGTGCAGATCATGCCCAAGAGCTACGTCCCGGCGGGCATCCTGGTGTTGCCGGTGGGCGGCTTCCTCTGCCTCGGCGCGCTGATCGCCGCGATGCAGTGGGGTCTCAAGAAGTCGGAAAAGAAGAACGAGAAGAAGGAGGGTGAACAGGCATGAAGATCACAACATTGCTCGCCATCTCCCTCGGCGCGATTTTGACCAACAACTTCATCTTCGCGCAGTTCCTCGGTATCTGCCCGTTCCTCGGCGTGTCCAAGAAGTCGGATACCGCCATCGGCATGGGTCTCGCGGTGACCTTCGTCATGGGCATCGCCTCCGCCATCACCTACGCGGTGAACCTGATCCTCGTCAGGCTGGGTCTCGAGTTCATGCAGACCGTGGCGTTCATCCTCGTGATCGCGTCGCTGGTGCAGTTCATCGAGATGTTCCTCAAAAAGTCCATGCCCTCGCTGTATACGGCGCTCGGCGTGTACCTGCCGCTCATCACCACCAACTGCGCGGTGCTGGGCGTGGCGCTGCTGAACGTGCAGAACGAGTACAACTTCATCGAGTCCGTGGTCTACGGCGTCACCGGCGGCCTCGGCTTTCTGCTGGCGATCTACCTGTTCTCCACAGTGCGCGAGCGCACGGAGTTCGCGGACTATCCCGAATCCTTTGAGGGCTTCCCCATCGCGCTGATCACCTCCGGCCTGCTGGCGCTTGCCTTCATGGGCTTCTCCGGCCTTCAGGTCTGGCCGATGTAAGGGAGGGTAACGACTATGACTATCGTATATGCTGTTTTGATCCTCGGCGTCATCGCCGTCATCTTCGGCCTTGTCCTCGCGTTTGCCGCGAAGGTGTTCGAGGTGGAGGTCGACCCGAGGCTCCCCCAGATCCAGAGCGCCCTTGCCGGCGCGAACTGCGGCGGCTGCGGCTATCCCGGCTGCGCGGGCTGCGCCGAGGCGATCCTCAACGGCAAGGCGCCCGTCACCGCCTGCGCCCCCGCGGGCGCGGAGGGCGCGGCGAAGATCGCCGCCATCATGGGCGTCGAGGCCGGCGTGGGCGAGAAGCAGGTCGCGCACGTCATCTGCAACGGCGGCGACAACTGCGTCAAACGCTATGACTACGTCGGCACGCCCAGCTGTCTCGCCGCGACGAAGGTCGCCGCCGGTCCGACCGCGTGCCAGTTCGGCTGCCTCGGCTTCGGTGAGTGCGTCGCCGCGTGCCAGTTCGACGCGATCCACATCAACGACCACGGCGTCGCCGAGGTCGATAAGGAGAAGTGCACCAACTGCGGCGCCTGCCGTGAGGCGTGCCCGCGCCACATCATCGTCGAGGTGCCCTACAAGCAGAAGGTGTTCGTCAACTGCGCGAACAAGGACAAGGGCCCGGCCGTCACCAAGGTCTGCGCCAACTCCTGCATCGCCTGCGGTATGTGCGAGCGCACCTGCAAGAAGGACGCGATCCACGTCGTGAACAACGTCGCGGTTATCGACTACTCCAAGTGCGTCAACTGCGGCCTGTGCGCCAAGGCGTGTCCGAAGAACGCCATCGAGCCGATCCCGACCCCCGAGGAGAAGGAGAAGTTCAAGGCCGCGCAGAAGGCTGCCGCCGAGGCAAAGAGGGCCGCGGAAGAGAAGGCTGCCGCCGAGGAGAAGGAGAAGTTCAAGGCTGCGCACAAGGCTGCCGCCGAGGCGAAGAAGGCTGCGGAAGAGAAGGCTGCCGCGGAGGGGGCGAACTGACACCATTTTTCTCTTTTCTTGAAAGAGAAAAACGGTTTCAGACTTCCAAAAAGAGAAAACGCTTTCACGGACTGCCGTGGAAGCGTTTTTCTTTTCTGCGTAGTACGATACGCTGTTTTCCTCATGTCGCATGGACTTTCCTCGATTGCCTGGTCACCGTTGCGCCAGCCGCTTCTCGCTTCCCGATGGTCGCGACAAGCGGGGCGCTGCTTCGAAATTCGCTTGCTTCATCCGCCACAGGCGGCGCTTCGCTCATTTCCACCGGCGAGCCCCGCCGTGCGCGAGGGTGAGTCCGTCGTTCGGGTAAAGCGAAGCGAGGTTTACGGTTCTTCTGAAAAAAGGAACAGCTCGTTTGGCGTACATTCCAGAATTTGGCATAAGGTTTCTATGTTCTCGTAACGGATAGATTTTGTTTCGTTATTCACCATCTTGTTGAAATTCTGGTAACTCATTCCCATTTGGTGATAGAGCCAATATTTTGTCTTTTCCTTCTTTTCCAGCAATTGCAAAACAGCTAATGTAACCATAAGATATGCCTCCATCAGTGATGGCATAATTTTACGCAGCAACAGGACTTGACATATAGACATTTGCATTATATAATGTAAGCATAAGTTATTTGTACGTTGTCAGACGCACCAAGAGCCGCCAAGCCGGGAAAACCCCCGTCCATTCGGACGGGGGTTTTCCTATTATAGCTACCAATAGACGCGTCCTCTATCCCAAGCCGCATGGCAGGCATCCCCGCGCGAAGAAAGGTCGTGCCGCCGGGGAGGCGGCGCATTGCAGCGTCAATTCGACGCCCGAAAACAGCGTATCGTACTGCGCAGAAAAAAGGACACTCACGCGGCAGTGCGTAAGCGTCCTTTCTCTTTTGGGGAAGTCTGAAACCGCGTTTTCTCTTTCCGCAAGAGGAAAGAGAAAAGGCGGTGTCAGGAAACAGTCTCCTGTTTCCGAATGAGAATAAACGGTGTGCATTGATCGTCCTGCCCCGCTGGGTTGTCGCGGATGATCTCGCAGAGCTGCTCATCGGTGAGCGTTACGTCATCGCTCTTGCCGAGAATGTCGCGGGTGAAGTCGTTGGCGTCGATGATCATGGTCGAGACGCCGGTTTTTTCCTTGATCTCGTTGCACACGCCATTGGGGTTCTTCGGCAGGGGAATGCCGAACTCGCCATAGACCGGGAACACATCGGGGTAGAAGCCGTCCAGCCCGCGCACCTCGTCGCCCACCATGTCGTAGAAGATGCCCTTCTTGCCGACGAGCTTGCCGAAGCCCGCGCACACCGCTGCCCAAAACACCTTGAGCGCGCCGCAGCGGTCGATGGCGAACTGCATCTTGTACACGTCACCCACGCCGATGCCCGCGCTGTTGTGCTGCGTGGCGAAGCGGCTCAAAAACTTCGCGAGCCACGAAATCTTCATATCCTTGCGGTAGACCACGTTCTTCTGGCAGAGCGACACGATCTTTTCGCTGATGGCGAGCAGGTCGCCCTCCTGCCAGAGCGGCTTGACGTAGCGCTCCACCAGCTCGTTGTAGTCCTCGCCGATCTCGATGAAGTGGGTCTGGATCGCGCAGCGGTCATAGCTGCCGACACTGGTCTCAATGGTGACGTTTTTCTTGTCATTGGCGGTAAAGTCCATGTTGATTCTTCCTTTGTCTTTAGTAGCGTGGTTATTCTACCACAATTTTGCGAAAAAGCTACAGGCAATTGCAAAATCACGCGAGAAAATCGGCGTAGTCTTCCACGATCTCCTCGGCATCAGTGCACATCGCCGCCCACTCGTCCGGATCTGCGGAGCCCTTGACCGCCGCTGTGCGGAACCCGACGGCTTTGGCGTTTCGGAGCGCATCCAAGCGCCCGAGAAATACCACGGTGTCGCGCAGCGTGGAGCGCAGGCGGCGCATGGCTTTTTCGTACATCTTCGCGTCCGACGCGGCGCAGTTTGCCTCCTGCGCGGTCAGGACGCCGCGGAAGTAGTCGGTGAGCCCCGCGTCACGGAGCGCGCGCTCCGCCTCCGCGCGGGGGAGATCGGTGACAGCGTACATCCAGACGCTCTCCATCTTCAAAATGGACAGCACCTTGTCGACGCCCGCGTGTCCCACCAGAGCGTCCTCGATGGAGAATATCGCGCTTTGCAGCCGCATATCGTGTCACAACCTTTCCTGACAAGCAGTATAAACGGCTTGCTGTTTCCTGTCAAATATGGTACACTGAACCATCAAGTTTTATCCACAGAGGGAGAAAAATCATGGAGTTTTTGCGGCTTTTGGAGGCCGCCCGCACGCCGGCTCTCACGGCGTTCATGGCGGCGATTACCTATTTGGGCGACGAGACCGTGTTCATGGTGCTCGCCATCACCGTGTTCTGGTGCGTCAGCAAGCGCCAGGGGTACTACGTCTTTGCCGTCGGTCTCGGCGGCACGGTGGTCAACCAGTGGCTGAAGCTGATCTTCCGCATCCCGCGTCCGTGGGTACTGGACCCGAGCTTCACCATCGTCGAGTCCGCGCGCGGCGCGGCGACGGGGTACTCGTTCCCCTCGGGCCACACGCAGAACATCGTCGGCACGCTGGGGTGCATTGCGGTCGCCAACAAGCAGAGGTGGCTGCGCATCGTTTGCTGCGTATTCATTATCCTTGTGCCGTTTTCCCGCATGTATCTGGGCGTGCACACCCCGCTGGATGTGGGCGTGTCCTTTGTCTGCGCCGTGGTGCTGGTGATCGCGCTGTGGCCGTGCTTTCGCGGCGACGAGCAGTTTGATAAAACCGCCAAGGCGCTGCTCTGCGGCCTGCTGGTCCTCTCCGTCTGCTACGCGGTGTGGGTGAACGTGACCGCGTTCCCCGCGGACGTGGACGCGGACAATCTGGAGCACGGCATGAAGAACGGCTGGACGCTGCTCGGCTGCGTGCTCGGCCTGTGCGTGTCGTACTATGTGGACGAGAAAAAGCTGCACTTCGACACGAAGGCGCCGCTGCTCGGGCAGGTTTGCAAGGTGGTGCTGGGGTTGGTGCTGCTGATGGGCGTCCGCGCGGGCGTCAAGCCAGTGCTCAACGCCGTCACCGGCGGCGCGCTGTGGGCGAACGCCGTGCGCTACTTCCTGATGGTGGTGTTCGCGGGCTGCGTCTGGCCGCTCACGTTCCCGTACTTCGCGAAGCTTGGCGTGAAAAAGTGAACAAAAACAAGGAAACCGCACCGGAAACGGTGCGGTTTCTCGCTGTTTTAGCCATATTTCGCGGTTGCCGCGCAGCGGCGAGCGAAATGGCGATTATTTGAGCATCTTCTTGAGGTACTGCCCGGTGTAGGAGCCCTTGACCTTGGCGACCTCCTCCGGCGTGCCCTGCGCGACGATGGTGCCGCCGCCGCTGCCGCCCTCGGGGCCGAGGTCGATGATGTGGTCGGCGCACTTGATGACGTCGAGGTTGTGCTCGATGACCAGCACTGTGTTCCCAGCGTCCACAAGCCGCTGGAGTACGCCCAGCAACCGCCGTACGTCGTCGGCGTGGAGGCCGGTGGTCGGCTCGTCGAGGATATAGATGGTGCGGCCCGTGGCGCGCTTCGATAGCTCCGTCGCCAGCTTGACGCGCTGCGCCTCGCCGCCGGAGAGCGTCGTGGACGACTGGCCCAGCTTGATGTAGCCGAGGCCCACGTCGTAGAGCGTGCGAAGCTTGTTCTCCAGCTTCGGCAGGTCGCGGAAGAAGTCGAGCGCCTCCTCCACCGTCATGTCCAGCACGTCGGCGATGTTCTTGCCCTTGTAGCGAACTTCGAGCGTCTCGCGGTTGTAGCGCTTGCCGTGGCAGACCTCGCAGGGAACGTAGATGTCCGGGAGAAAGTGCATCTCGATCTTGAGCTGTCCGTCGCCGGAGCAGGCCTCGCAGCGTCCGCCGCGCACGTTGAAGCTGAAGCGCCCGTTGTTGTAGCCGCGCGCCTTGGCGTCGGGGGTGGAGGCGAACAGGTCGCGGATGTCGTTGAAGAGGTTGGTGTACGTCGCGGGGTTGGAGCGCGGCGTGCGTCCGATGGGGGACTGGTCGATGCAGATGACCTTGTCGAGGTGCTCCTCGCCCTCAATGGCGCGGTGCCGTCCGGCGTGGACCTTCATGCGGTTTAAGTCCGCGCCCAGCTTCTTGTAGATGATCTCGTTGACGAGCGACGATTTGCCGCTGCCGGAGACACCCGTGACGCAGGTGAACGTGCCGAGCGGAACGGTCACGTCGATCTCCCGCAGGTTGTTCTCCCGCGCGCCGCGGACGGTCAGCGTCTTGCCGCTGCCGGCGCGCCGCTGGGTGGGGACGGCGATCTTCATCTTGCCGGAGAGGTACTGTCCCGTCAGGGACTGGGGGTTCGCCATGACCTCCTCCGGCGTGCCCGCCGCGACGATGTTCCCGCCGTGGACGCCCGCGCCGGGGCCGACGTCGATGATGTAGTCGGCGGCGCGCATGGTGTCCTCGTCGTGCTCCACGACGATCAGCGTGTTGCCGAGGTCGCGCAGGCGGCGGAGCGTCGCGAGCAGCTTATCGTTGTCCCGCTGGTGCAGTCCGATGCTCGGCTCGTCGAGAATATACAGCACGCCCATGAGGCTGGAGCCGATCTGCGTGGCGAGGCGGATGCGCTGCGCCTCGCCGCCCGAAAGGGAGGCGCTGGCGCGGGAAAGGGTCAAATATTCCAGCCCGACTGAACGTAAAAATCCCAATCGGTTTTTGATTTCCTTTAAAATCCGCTCTCCGATCAGCTCCTGCTGTCGACTTAAAGATAGATTTTCGATAAAATCCAAAGCATCTGTGACCGACTTATCGGTATAGTCCGAAACATTGAGTCCGCCTACGGTCACCGCAAGGGCCTCCTTGCGCAGTCTCTTGCCCTGACAGGCGGGGCAGGGGCACTGGCTCATGACCTCCTCCAGCTCGGCGCGCACGCCGTCGCTCTGGGTCTCCTTGTAGCGGCGCTCCAGGTTGTTGATGACGCCTTCAAAGGCCTGGTACAGCGTACCCTTGCCGCGGGGCTGGTCGTACTGAAGCTCCAGCTTCTCGCCCTTCGTGCCGTAGAGCACCACGTCCATGACCTCGTCGGAGAGCGATTCGATGGGGGCGCGGAGGTCGAACTTGTATTTCTTCGCGAGCGCCTCAAAGTACATGCGGGAGATGCCGTCGCCGCGGACGTTGTTCCAGCCCGACGCGGCGATCGCGCCATCGAGGATGGAGAGCGTCGGGTTCGGGATCACGAGGTCGGGATCGACGCGGAGCTGAAAGCCGAGGCCGGTGCACTCCGGGCACGCGCCGAAGGGGTTGTTGAACGAGAACATGCGCGGCGCCAGCTCCTCGATGGAGGTGCCGCAGTCCTCACAGGCGTAGTTCTGGGAGAACAGGATGTCCCGCTGCTCCTGAATGACGTTCACGAGCACCAAGCCGCCGGAGAGCCCCGCCGCGGTCTCGGCGGAGTCGGTGAGGCGGTGCACCACGTCGGGCCGGAGGATCAGGCGGTCGACCACGATCTCGATGTTGTGCTTTTGGTTCTTATTGAGCTTGATCTCCTCATCCAGCTCGTACATACTGCCGTCCACGCGCACGCGGACATAGCCGGACTTGCGCGCGTCCTCGAAGATCTTCGTGTACTCGCCCTTGCGCCCGCGGATGACCGGGGCCATGACCTGAATGCGCGTACCCTCCGGCATCGCCATGAGCTGGTCGATGATCTGGTCGATGGACTGCTGCTGGATCTCCTTGCCGCAGTTGGGGCAGTGGGGCGTGCCGACCCGCGCCCAAAGGAGGCGCAGGTAGTCGTAGATCTCCGTCACCGTGCCGACCGTCGAGCGCGGGTTCTGGGACGTGGTCTTCTGGTCGATGGAGATGGCGGGGGACAGGCCGTCGATGTAGTCCACGTCCGGCTTGTCCTTCTGCCCGAGGAACATGCGGGCGTAAGAGGACAAGCTCTCGACGTACCGCCGCTGACCCTCGGCGTAGATGGTGTCGAACGCCAGTGACGATTTGCCCGAGCCGGATAGGCCGGTCACGACGGTGAGCGAGTCGCGGGGGATCTCCACGTCGATGTTTTTGAGGTTGTTCTCGCGCGCGCCCTTGACGTAAATTTTACTGTTCATAAACAACTCCTTTCGGGGATGCGATTTGTGAAACCGTTTCTTCCTTTTTCTTGAAAGGAAGAAATGGTTTCACGCTTCCGTAGAAGGAAAACGCCTGACGGCAGTTTTCCTAGGATTTGATGCTGCCGTGCGCAGTACATACGCTGTTTTGTCCGAACGACGAATTGACTTCCCTCGAATGCTCGCCACAGGGCGAGCCCCGCCGTGTTCAAGGCGGCAGTCGGTACGTCGTTCGTTTATCCCAAGGTACGTGGCAGGCATTTCTGTACGATACAAGGTCGTGTCGGCGGGCAGCCGACACATTGCAGTGTCAGTTCAGCGGTGGAAAACAGCGTAAATACCGTGGAATACGCTAACAAATCCAAATCAAACTTCCACAAAAAGGCTTTTTTGCTTTCTTTGGAAGTCTGACACCGTTTCTTTCCTTTTGAAGAAAAAAGGAAAGAAATGGTGTCAGGGTGCTTCGCTGTCAGACAATAACGTCCGCGACCCGCGCCCCGATCAGGCCCAGCAGCGCATCGGGCGCGACCTCGATCTGCGCGCCGATCCTACCGGCGCTGACAAACACTTTGTCGCAGTTTTCCACCGCGCTGTGGAACACCGTGGGGTATTGCTTTTTCACGCCCACCGGGGAGCAGCCGCCGCGGACGTAGCCGGTCAGCCCCAGCAGCTCCTTGACCGCAATCAGCTCGATGGACTTTTCGCCGACCGCCTTCGCCGCCTTTTTGAGGTCGAGCGACTCCGCCACGGGGATGCAGAATACGTACAATTGCTTGCTCGCGCCGCGGGCGACGAGGGTCTTGTAGACGCACGCTACCGGCTGTCCGAGCGTCTGCGCGATGTGCAAACCGTACTCCCGGTCGCCCAGCGGGCTTTCGCTCTCCTCATAGGTGTGCGCGATGTAGGGGATCTTCTTCTGCTCCAGTATGCGCATCACGTTGGTCTTTTCTTCCTTATGCTTCGCCATGGTTATCCTCCTTTGCGAGCAGCACCACGCCGCCGAGTACGCAGACGATGCCCAGCAGAACCCAGACGCTCAATTGCTCGTGGAAGATCACCACGCCGTTGAGCGCCGCCACCATCGGCTCGACGTTCGCGATGATGGACGCCTTGCCGCTCTCCACGCCCTCGAGGCCCTTGGTGTAAAAGAGGTACGGCAGCACCGTCGCCACCAGCACCAGTCCCGCCGCACCGGCGACGCCGCGGGGCGTGGCAAGCGCGGGGAGCAGGGCGGGCAGGTCGAGGAACAGCAGCGAGCCGAGGCCCGCGAAGAAGAACGTCCAGTAGATCATCGTGTAGGTGTCGTACCGCGCAAGGCCGTAGTGCGCGAAGATCGTGTAGGTCGCGTAGCAGAACGCCGACGCCACGCCGAAGAGCAGCCCGCGGGGCGTACCCGTCAGCTCGCCGCCGACGATGCCGCTGACCAGCGCGCAGCCCAGCAGCGCGAGAATCAGCGCCGCGACCTTGCGGCGGGTGATGGGGGAGCGCCACAAAATCGCGCTCATCAGCACCACCATCGACGGCGCGAGGTAGAGCAAAATCGCCGCCACCGCCAGCGAGCACTCCATCTGGCAGTTGAAGTAGACCCACGAGAGCGTCAGGATACTCAACAATCCGCTGCCCATAAAGATGGGGAGATCGCGGAGCTTGACGCGGAACACGTCCCGGCGGAAGATCGCGAATACCAGCGTCAGCAGCACGAAGCTGAAGAAGTTGCGCACGAACACGCGGTTGTTCATGTCCGCCCCGGCGGAGGCCAGCAATCGGTTGAATACGCCGATGTAGCCCCAGCACACTGCGCCGAGGATCACAAAGGCGTAGGAGAGATATTTTTTCATGGCTGTTCTTTCCGCAGCTCGATGATTCTGTCGCGCAGGATCGCCGCGTACTCGAACTCCAGCATGCGGCTCGCCTCCTGCATCTCGCGTTCGAGCTTGCGGATCTGCTCGTCGCGCTCGCGCTCGGAGAGCTTCTTTTTGCCGCGGCGGCGGGCGGATTCCTCCTCCTTTTTGGAGATTTCCAGCACCTCGCGGATGTCCTTGCGGATGGTTTTCGGCGTGATGCCGTGCGCCTTGTTGTAGGCGTCCTGGATCTCGCGGCGGCGCTCCGTCTCGTCGATGGCGTGGCGCATGGACGGCGTGATCGTGTCGCCGTAGAGCACCACCAGACCGTCCGCGTTGCGCGCCGCGCGGCCGATGGTCTGGATGAGCGAGGTCTCGGAGCGCAGAAAGCCCTCCTTGTCCGCGTCGAGGATCGCGACCATGGAGACCTCCGGCAGGTCAAGCCCTTCGCGCAGCAGGTTGATGCCGACGAGCACGTCGAACTCGCCGAGGCGCAGGTCGCGGATCAGCTCCATGCGCTCGATGGTCTCCACGTCCGCGTGCATGTAGCGCACCTTGACGCCCACGCCCTTGAGGTATTCGGTCAGATCCTCCGCCATCTTCTTCGTGAGCGTCGTGACCAGCACGCGCTCATCCCGCTCGGCGCGGGCGTTGATCTCGGCGAGCAGGTCGTCGATCTGCCCCTCCACGGGGCGCACCTCCACGCGCGGGTCCAAGAGCCCCGTCGGGCGGATGACCTGCTCTACGATCTGACCCGCGCGGTCGCGCTCGTAGTCGCCGGGGGTGGCGGAGACGTAGATGCGCTGGTGGACGCGCTGCTCGAACTCCTCAAACTTGAGCGGGCGGTTGTCGAACGCGCAGGGCAGGCGGAAGCCGTACTCGACGAGACTGTTTTTCCGCGCGCGGTCGCCGTTGTACATCGCGTGTACCTGCGGCAGCGTGACGTGGCTCTCGTCCACGAACAGCAAAAAGTCCTTGGGGAAGTAGTCAATGAGCGTCATGGGCGGGGAGCCGACCGGGCGTCCGCCGATCACACGGGAGTAGTTCTCGATACCGGTGCAGTAGCCCAGCTCACGCATCATCTCGATGTCGTAGCGTGTGCGCTGGTGGATGCGCTGCTCCTCGACCGCCTTGCCCTGCTCGCGGAAGTACGCCTCCCGCTCGGCAAGCTCCGATTCGATCTCGGTGATCGCGCGCTCCATCTTGTCCTTGGTCGTGACGTAGTGCGAGGCGGGGTAGATCACCGTGTGGTTCAAAAGCCGCAGCTGCGCTCCGGTCGTGGGCTGGAACTCGGAGATGCGGTCGATCTCGTCGCCGAAGAACTCCACGCGCACCGCGCGGTCGCGGTAGTAGGCGGGGTAGATCTCCACCGTGTCGCCGCGCACGCGGAAGCGGTTGCGCTCGAAGGCGACGTCGTTGCGCTCGTAGCGGTCCTCGATGAGCCGCCGCAGCAGCTCGTCCCGGTCGAGCGTCTGCCCCGGGCGCATGGAGATCATCAGCTTCGCGAAGTCGTCCGGCTCGCCGAGGCCGTAGATGCAGCTCACCGACGATACCACGATCACGTCCCGCCGCTCGAGCAACGCGCAGGTGGCGGAGAGCCGCAGGCGGTCGATCTCGTCGTTGGTGGAGGCGTCCTTGGCAATATAGGTGTCGGTGTGGGGAATGTACGCCTCGGGCTGGTAATAATCATAGTAGGAGACGAAGTACTCCACCGCGTTTTCGGGAAAGAACTCCTTGAACTCGGCGCAAAGCTGCGCCGCGAGCGTCTTGTTGTGCGCGAGCACCAGTGTGGGGCGGTTGATCTTTTCGATGACGCTCGCCATGGTAAACGTCTTGCCCGAGCCGGTGACGCCGAGCAGCACCTGCTCGTCAAGCCCCATGTTGACGCCGCTGACCAGCTTTTCGATTGCCTCCGGCTGGTCGCCGGTGGGCTGAAAGGGCGCGTGCAGTTTGAAATCCATAAAATCACTCTTTCCTTTTAGGCCCCCTTTCGCAAAGGGGGCTCCCGCCGCAGGCGGGTGGGGGATCGAAGACTGTGAGATAGCGAAGCCTTGCAGGCCTCGATCCTTCAGTCTGCGGCTTCGCCGCAGCCAGCTCCCTTTTCGAAAGGGAGCCTTATTTAATTGCTCAAAGAGGCGGCAAAAGTCCGTTGTCGCGGATCGACACAAAGTCGTCGTCCGCGACAATGATGTGATCCAGCAGCCGAATGTCAACCGTGCGGAGCGCATCGTAAACCGCGAGCGTCGTTGCGTTGTCGTCCTCCGAGGGCAGGGCGACGCCGCTGGGATGATTGTGGGAGAGCACCACGGCGCTCGCACCGCACTTGAGGGCGTTCTCCACGATGACGCGGATGTTGACACTCACCGCGTCCACGCTGCCGTCCGCCACCTTGGTGCAGCGCAGCAGCTTGCCCTTGGCGTCGAGACACGCCTCGTACAGCCGCTCCTCGCGCATGCCGAAGAAGAGGTCGACGAAGTACTCGCCGGCGGCCTGCGTCGTGCCGAGGATGACGGGCGTTTTCGCCGCCGTCATGCGGGAACGGCGCACCAGCGGGAGAATGAGGGAAAGCAGCGTCGCCGCGCTCTCGCCCACGCCGTCGACCTTTTCCAGCTCCTCCGGCGGCGCGGAGAGCACGCCGTCCAGCGAGCCAAAGCGCTCGATGAGCCGGTGGGCGACGGGATTGGTGTCCACGCGGGGGATCGCGTAGAAGAGCAGCAGCTCCAGCGCCTCGTGGTCGGCGAAGGCGTCCAGCCCGTGGGTGCGGAACTGTTCCTTTTTTCGGGCGCGGTGCCCGTCGTGTACCGCCATGGCGCGACCTCCTTTCCGGCCGAGATAACGAGTTAACAAGTCATTTTACCATTTATCAAACGCTTGTTCAAGTTGTTTTTCGGATTCTGAAAAGAAAACTCTTTACAAATTTGAAAAGGGATGGTACAATTTGCAAATAATTTGCAAATTCGGTGAGAAAGGGTGGTGGACGCGGATGAAACAGCGATGGAAACGGCTGGTGTGCGCGGCGCTGTGCGCGGCGCTGCTGACCGCCTGCGCCGCGCCCGCTTCGCCGCCGAAGGACGGGCGGCTGCGGATCGTCACGACCCTGTTCCCGTACTACGACTTTGCCCGCGCCATCGTGGGCGATCGGGCGGAGGTGACGCTGCTGCTGTCTCCGGGGCGCGAGGCGCACAGCTTTGAGCCGACGCCGCTGGACGCGGTGACCATCTCCCGCGCCGACGTGTTCATTTACAACGGCGGCGAGAGCGAGGAATGGGTGGACGATATGCTGGACGCGGCGGGGGAACGTATTGGAACCATTCTGAACATGATGGAGTCTGTCGACGCGCTGGAAGAGGAATTTGTCGAGGGGATGCAGGGCGCGGAAACGGAGGAACACGAACACAGCCACGACGAGGACTCTGACGAGGACAGCGACGAGATCGAGTACGACGAGCATATCTGGACCTCGCCCGCCAACGCCGCGGCGCTTTGCCAGACCATCTGCGACGCCTTGTGTGAAGTTGACGATGCAAATAAGGAGGTTTACCAAGCGAACTGCGCCGCCTATGTGGCGGAGCTGAACGCGTTGGACGCGCGGTTCCGGGCGTTGCGCGAGGGCGCGGCGCGGGATCTGATCGTGTTCGCCGACCGGATGCCGCTGCTGTACTTCTGCGAGGAATACGACCTGCGTTACCGCGCGGCGTTCCACGGCTGCTCCACCGACACCGAGCCGAGCCTCGCGACATTGAAGTATCTCATCGACAAAGTGGCGGAGGAGGACATCCCGGTGGTGTATACCGTCGATCTCGACAGCCGAAAGATCGCCGAAGTGGTGGCGGAGTGCACCGGCGCGGGGATCGAGACGCTGTATTCGCTGCAAACGGTCTCCCGATCGGACTTCGACGCGGGGGAGACGTACATTTCACTGATGGAGCGCAATTTGGAGGCGCTGGAAAGGGGGCTGACGTGATGGAAACACAGGAGAAGAAGGCTTTGCTCGCCTGCCATGACGTGAGCCTGGGCTATGAGCGCAAGCCGCTGCTGGAGCATCTGGATTTCACCGTCCGCGCGGGGGACTATGTCGCCGTGCTGGGCGAGAACGGCTCCGGTAAGTCCACGCTCTTAAAGAGCCTGCTGGGGCTGACGCCGCCGCTGGCGGGGCGCATCGACCGTCCGGCGCAGAAGGCGGGGCAGCTGGGGTATCTTCCGCAGCAGACGCCCGCGCAGCGGGATTTCCCCGCCACGGCGGAGGAGGTCGTGCTCTCTGGATTTTTGAACCGCCGGGGCTTTCGCATCGCCTACACCGGCAAGGAGCGCACCGCGGCGCTGATGCACATGGGCAAGCTGGGGATTCTGGAGCTGAAGGACAAGTGCTACCGCGAGCTGTCCGGCGGGCAGCAGCAGCGGGTGCTGCTCTGCCGCGCGCTGTGCGCGGCGAACGAGCTGCTCATTCTCGACGAGCCGGTGACGGGGCTGGATCCCGCCGCGTCGCAGGACCTCTACAAGACGCTGCGCTATCTCCATGAGCGGGAGAACATGGCGATCCTGATGGTGACGCACGACGTGTCCGCCGCGCTGCGCGAGGCGAAAACCATCCTGCATATCGGACAAAAGCGCTGGTTCTACGGCACGACGGAGGAGTATCTGCGCGACGAAAGCGGAAGGAGGTTCGGAAAATGAGCCTTTTACTATCCATGCTGGCCTACCCGTTCATCGTGCGGGCGTTCGTGGTGGGGGCGCTGGTGTCGCTGTGCGCGGCGCTGCTGGGCGTGCCGCTGGTGCTCAAGCGCTACTCCATGATCGGTGACGGTCTGTCCCACGTCAGCTTCGGCGCGCTCGCCGTGGCGCTCGCGTGCGGCTTCGCGCCGCTGTGGTTCTCGATCCCCGTGGTGATGCTTGCGGCGTTCTTCCTGCTGCGCATCGCGGAAAGCTCCCGCGTCAGCGCGGACGCCGCGATCGCGGTGCTCTCCGCCTCGGCGCTCGCCATCGGCGTGATCATCACCTCACTCACCACCGGCATGACCACCGACGTGGACAGCTACATGTTCGGCAGCATCCTCGCCATGTCCCGCTCCGACGTGGTGTTGAGCGTCACACTGGCGGCGGCGGTGCTGGTGCTGTTCGTGGTGTTCTACCACCCGCTCTTTGCCGTTACGTTTGACGAGAGCTTCTCCCGCGCCACCGGCATGCGGGTGGGGACGTACAAGACGCTTTTGTCGCTGCTCACGGCGCTGACCGTGGTGCTGGGCATGCGCATGATGGGCGCGATGCTCATTTCGTCGCTGGTGATCTTCCCGGCGCTTTCCGCCATGCGGGTGTTCAAGCGCTTCCGCTCCGTGGTGATCTTCGCGGGCGCGCTGGCGGTATGCTGCTTCTGCGTGGGACTGATTGGCTCGTACCTGCTCTCCACACCGGTGGGCGCGACGGTGGTGGTCTGCGACCTCGCGGCGTTCCTTCTCTGCGCGGCGCTCGGCCGCGCACGGTAAGTCAAAGAAAAAGCCCTCCCGCATCGCGGGAGGGCTTTTTTACTGTTCTTACGGCAAGTAATTGAGCGGATTGACGAGCGTGCCGTTGCGCTCCACGCCGAAGTGGCAGTGCGCGCCGCTGGCGACGCCGGAGCGGCCCACATAGGCGATGGCCTGGCCCTTGTAGACGTGCTGCCCCGCCGAGCAGGCGAAGGAGCTGCAGTGCTCGTAGAAGGTGCGGTAGCCGTTGCCGTGGTTGATGATGACGGTGTAGCCCATCGCGCCCTTATAGCCGGTGAACTCCACGGTGCCGCCGTCGGCGGCGACGATGGTCGTGCCGTAGGCGCAGGCGATGTCGATGCCCTGATGATAGGTGGACGCGCCGCGGATGCCGGTGTTGCGATAGCCGAAATACGAGGTCAGTCGGCCGGAGCAGGGCCAGCGGAAGTTGCCCGTGGGCATCCAGCTCGGACGCTCCTTGGTGCCGCGGGCGCGGGTCTCCGCCTTGGGAGAGGTCAGCATGACCTGCGAGATGACGGTGCGCTCGGTCTCGATGCCGTTGACGTACACCACGTCCGCCACGATGTCCGCCGTGCCGTACTCGCCCTTCTTGATGACGCGGGTGTCGCCCTGGTACATCGAGGGATCGTCGACGTAGTTCACGTCGTAGTCCACGTCGTCGCGGTAGTTCTGGCGCTCGGTGACCTTGACGGTCAGGTAGGGGACCTCCTTGCTCAACACCAGCTCGTCGCCGATGTTGATGTGGTTGATGTTGTAGCCGGGGTTGAGGGCCTCAAGGTCGGCGCTGGACATGCCGTGCGCCTCCGCGATCTCGCTCCAGGTGTCGTACTTCTGGACGGTGTAGGTTTCCTCGCCGACCTTGGTGCTGTTGATGGTCTCGGCGATGTAGCCGAGGTTCACAAGGCTGTCGGTGGGGACATAGCCCTCGCTGATGCGCACGTCCTCCACAAAGTCCACGGACAGCGTGTCCGCGGACACGCCGATCTGCTTGACCTGCTCGAGCAGCGCCTCCAGCGCACCCTTGTAGGGCGTGGAGCCCACCAGCTCATCGTCGATATAGAGGGAGTAGCCGTAGGTCACGAGGCCAACCTCATCGGTCAGCTCCTTCTCCAGGTTCTCGATCTCGCCCAGCTCGCTACGGCGGACGAGGCTGCTGGTGTACTGAAGCGCGTCGTCGGAGAAGGTAAAGGAATTGCCCAGCGTTTCGGCGGTCAGCGTTTCCACGCTCGCGGCAATGCGCCGTGCCTGCGCCGCGTCGCCCACGACCTCCAGCGTCTCGCCGTTGTAGCTCACGGCGGTGCCGGTGGTGTAGAGCGAGAAGAAGGCGGCGACGGAGGCGAATACCAGCGCCACGGCGACAAAGGCGAGCGGACGCAGGCGGCTGCGCCGGGTGACGCGCACCGTGGCGACGCGGAGCCGCTTGCCGCGCCGGCGGAAGATCCGCTCCTTGAGCTTCGAGCGCCACATCGGGAACAGCCCCGGAATCAGCAGCAGCAACTGGATCAGACGGCGGTTGGACTCCGGAAAGTTGCCCGCCTTATGCTCGCGGCGCAGCGTGCGCAGACGCGGACCGATGCGGCGCAGCCGCGCCCAGACGCGATCCGGCAGCGAGCCGAGCCACGCGAGGATCCCCGCGAGGAGCTCGGCAAACGAGACCGGACGGCTGGCGACCTTGGCGCCGCGCTCCCGAGCGCGGGCGCTTGCGCTCGCTTTCTTCTTATTATGATGATCGGGTGTTGACATGAAGCATACCTCAATCACAGGATTCCCCAAAATGGTTACAAATTGTAACATTTGTCATGATACATTTTTTTCCTGCCCCCGTCAAGGCAAAATTTCCGCCAAAGATGAACGAAATGTGAATTATTTCGGAAGCTTTCCCAGATTTTGGGAAATCCGCTCCGACAGACCCCCACATCTTCCGCTTTTGCACAAAAGGGAGAAAATAAAAAAATTTGGTGCGGACGGTTGAGCATGGGACAAAAATCATGTATCATATATGCGTAAAATCATGCCGCGATGCGCGGCAAATATAGGAGGAAAACGCAAAATGTTTGGTTTTGGCGAAATGATCAAGGGCCTCAAGGCCAACCCCAAGAGCATCGTCTTCACCGAGGGCACCGACGCCCGTATCCTTGAGGCGAGCGCGCGCCTGCTGTCCGGTACGTTCTTGAAGCCCATCCTCATCGGCAAGGAGGACGAGGTCTTTGCCGCGGCGGAGGAAGCGGGCTTCAACATCCGCGGCGCGGAGATCGTCGACCCCGCCAGCTATCCCAAGATGGATGAGATGGTCAAGAAGATGGTCGAGCTGCGCAAGGGCAAGATGAGCGAGGAGCAGTGCCGCGAGGCGCTGACCCACGCCAACTACTTCGGCACCATGCTCGTCGCCATGGGCGAGGCGGACTGCTTGCTCGGCGGCGCCACCTATTCCACGGCGGACACCGTGCGTCCGGCGCTCCAGCTTGTCAAGACCAAGCCGGGCAACAAGATCGTGTCCTCCTGCTTCATCATGGTTCGTGAGCGCGCCACGGGCGAGAACGAAGTCCTCGCCATGGCGGACTGCGCCATCAACATCGATCCCACCGAGGACGACCTCGTCGAGATCGCGACCGAGACCGTCAAGTGCGGCCGCGTGTTCGGCATCGACCCGCGCGTGGCATTCCTGAGCTACTCCACCAAGGGCAGCGGCAAGGGCGAGACCGTGGACAAGATGCGCAACGCCTGCGCCAAGACGCAGGCAGCCATGCCCGACGTGCCGGTGGACGGCGAGATGCAGTTCGACGCCGCGACCTCCCCGGTCGTCGCGCGCACCAAGCACCTCGACGGCGGCGTCGGCGGTAAGGCGAACGTGTTCATCTTCCCCGACATCAACGCCGGCAACATCGGCTACAAGATCGCCCAGCGCCTCGGCGGCTTCGACGCCTACGGCCCGATCCTGCTCGGCCTCAACGCGCCGATCAACGACCTCTCCCGCGGCTGCAACGGCCAGGAGGTCTACTCCATGGCGATCATCACCGCCTCCCTTGCGTAATCGAAAAAGCGCAAGCGCTTTTTCGAGAGAGTTTCGCTGCGCTTCCCGCACGCCGTTGGCGCACGGGCGCTCCGCGCAGAGAGAAAAATCTGACGCGCGTGTCGTCAGATTTTTCGATTCGATTCTTTTGCCGCCTGCGGGCGGCAAATCAGAGGGGCGTCCCCCCTCTGAACTCCCCCTGTTTTTCGCTTGCAATCGAGCGAACTTGTGATACAATATTCCAGTCGAAGATATACCAATCGTTCCAAACATTTTTAACTGTAAAGGAGAAGAACCATGGCAATCGTAACGACAACCGAAATGTTCAAGAAGGCGTACAACGGCGGCTATGCCATCGGCGCGTTCAACGTCAACAACATGGAGATCATCCAGGGCATCACCGAGGCCGCCATCGACCTCAAGGCGCCGCTGATCCTCCAGGTCTCCAAGGGCGCGCGCAGCTACGCCAAGCACGTCTATCTGATGAAGCTCATCGAGGCGGCGGTCGAGGACGCCGAGCAGACCGCGGGCTTCGACCTGCCCATCGCCGTCCATCTCGACCACGGCGACAGCTTCGAGCTGTGCAAGAGCTGCATCGACGGCGGTTTCACCTCTGTCATGATCGACAAGAGCGGCCTGCCCATCGAGGAGAACATCAAGATCACCAAGCAGGTCGTCGAGTATGCACACGACCACGGCGTCGTCGTCGAGGCCGAGTTGGGCACGTTGGCTGGCGTCGAGGACGAGGTCAACGTTTCCGCCGAGGATTCCTCCTACACCAAGCCCGAGGACGTGCAGCACTTCGTCGAGGAGACCGGCTGCGACTCCCTCGCCATCGCCATCGGCACGAGCCACGGCGCGTATAAGTTCACCGCCGCCCAGTGCACCCGCGACGCCAACGGCAAGCTGGTGCCGCCCCCGCTGCGCTTCGACATCCTCGAAGAGGTCGCCAAGCGCCTGCCCGGCTTCCCGATCGTCCTCCACGGCTCGTCCAGTGTCCCGCAGGAGTTTGTCGACAAGATCAACAAGTTCGGTGGCAAGATGCCCGACGCCGTGGGTATCCCCGAGGAGCAGCTCCGCAAGGCGGCCGAGATGGCGGTCTGCAAGATCAACATCGACTCCGACCTGCGTCTCGCGCTGACGGCCTGCATCCGCGAGCACTTTGCCGAGCATCCCGACCACTTTGACCCGCGCCAGTACCTCAAGCCCGGCCGCGAGGCCATCAAGGCCATGGTCGAGCACAAGATCAAGGACGTGCTGGGCTGCGATAATAAGGCCTGATAAGGAGAAAAACAATGGCTGAATTGAAAGGCGCATGCATCATCGGGCAGTCCGGCGGCCCGACCTCCGTCATCAACGCCAGCGCGTACGGCGTCATCCGCACCGCGCTCGACAACCCCAACATTACCGGCGTCTACGGCGCGGAGCACGGCATCGTCGGCGTGCTGAACGACCGCCTGTTCGACATGAGCAAGGAGGACCCCAAGGAGCTGGAGCTGCTCAAGTACACTCCGTCCAGCGCGCTGGGCTCCTGCCGCTACAAGATGAAGGACCCCGACGAGGACGACACCGACTACAAGCGCATCCTCGAGGTGTTCAAAAAGCACGACGTCCGCTATTTCTTCTACAACGGCGGCAACGACTCCATGGACACCTGCAACAAGATCTCCAAGTATATGCAGAAGGTCGGCTATGACTGCCGCGTCATGGGCGTGCCCAAGACCATCGACAACGACCTGTTCGGCACCGACCACTGCCCGGGCTTTGCCTCCGCCGCGAAGTATATCGCCACGAGCTGCATGGAGGTCTGGCACGACGCGCGCGTGTACGACAAGGGTATGATCTGCATCATCGAGATCATGGGCCGTCACGCCGGCTGGCTGACCGCCGCCTCCGCGCTTGCCTGCGAGTACGGCGCCGGCCCCGACCTCATCTACGTCCCCGAGGTCGACTTCGACATGGACAAGTTCCTCGCCGACGTGGAGCGCATCTACAAGGAGAAGGGCAACGTCATGGTCGCTGTCTCCGAGGGCATCCACTACGCCGACGGCAGCTTCGTCTCCGAGGCGAAGACCAGCGCGACCGACGGCTTCGGCCACGCGCAGCTCGGCGGCCTCGCCGCGCTGCTGGCGAACGTCTGCAAGGAAAAGACCGGCGCGAAGGTCCGCGGCATCGAGCTTTCCCTGCTCCAGCGCTGCGGCGCGCACCTCGCCTCCCAGACCGACATTGAAGAGAGCTTCATGGCGGGCAAGGCGGCGGTCGAGAACGCCGTTGCGGGCATCACCGACAAGATGGTCGCCTTCGAGCGCGCCACCGAGAACGGCCACTACGTCTGCAAGACCAAGCTCTTGAACCTCACCGACGTGGCGAACTTCGAGAAGAAGGTCCCGCTGGAGTGGATCAACGACGAGCACAACGGCATCAAGCACGAGTTCGTCGACTACGCGCTGCCGCTCATCCAGGGCGAGACGCAGATGGTCAAGGTCGACTCCCTCCCGCGCTTCGCCAAGCTCAAAAAGGTCCTCGCGAAGTAAAAATAGAACAAGCAAAAAAATTCCCGCTCCTGCGAGCGGGAATTTTTTTGCTCAATATTTGTCCACAAACAGTCCGTCGATCAGCGCCGCGAGCGTCCAAAGGCAAAGGAACGCGAGCAGCGAGAACGGCGTGAACTGCGTGTACGCCGCGACGAAGCTCAAATAAAAGCCCAGCAGCGTGCCGCTGACGGACGCGAGCAGCGACAGCACGTTGCCCACGCGCACCGCGCGGCACAGGCGCTTGCTGCCCACCGCCAGCTCCGCGTAGGGCATCAGCCCCTCGCGGTAGATCAGCGCGCAGGGCTTCGAGCCGTCCTTTTCCGAAAGCGCGAGGCGCGTGGAGAGCTGGGGATAGACCGCGTGGGCGTCGGTGCCAAACTTGCGCTTGAGTAGCGCCGGGGTAATGTTGCCGTCGCGCACCGCCAGCACCGGCGTGATGTGGGCGCGGTGCAGGGCGTGCATCGCCCAGTCCACGTTCTCCGCTGCCATGTACTTGACCGCAAATACCGCGATCAGCGAGTTGTCGACCGCGAGGAACATACCGGTGTGGAGCTTCATACCGTGGGGGAGCGTCACGCCCATCTTGCGGCAGAAGCCCGCCGTGCCGAAGAGCACCGACTCGCCGTGGATCGTGCCGCCGACGCCGCCCTCTTCGTAGAAGTTGAGGTCGGACAGCGGCTCCAGATGCCCGCCCTCCTGCTCAAGCAGGTTGTCGAAGAGGCGGGAAATGCCGGTCTCCGAGGCGTGCGCCATGGTGGCGGCGTAGGAAAACACCTTGCCGCTCTCCTCGCCGAAGATCTTGAGGCCGCCCAGCGTCACCGTTCCCGGGGGGAACAGGTCGCTGTCCGTGAGGATCAGGCAGTTGCTGCGGCGCATCACGTCCGCGCCGCGCCAGCCCGCCAGCGCGCTGCCGCACTTGGCGAAGCGCCGCGTCAGCCGACGCAGGGGCAGGGGATAGACCAAGGGGAACGCAAGCGCGTTCGCGCCCGCGAGCACCGCCGAGAGGTTCCAGCAGTAGAGCAGCCCCTGCTTGACCTCCACCGTGGAGAGGATCGAGAACACCAGCGCGCCGACGAGGATCACCGGCAGCACGATGGTCTGCCAGCGTCCGGCGACGTCCTCCTTCTGGGCGGTGACGGTGAAGCCCTCCACGCTGCCCCTGCGTTTCGCCGCGCCGCCGGCGGTGGTGGTGACGATGTAGGGCGGGTCGCCGATGGCGGCGACGCGGAAGGAGTCGTAGAGCGCCTTAAAGAGCAGCCAGCGCCCGTAGAGCGCACAGGTCATGGCGAGCGCCGCAATGGAGTGCAGCGGCAACGCAAGGGACGCGGCGCGTGCGGTCGAGAGAAACGCGATCGCGGTGTCGCCCAGCGCGGCGACGCACAGCAGCGCCGTCAGCAGCTCGTAGGTGACCTTGAACGTCGTCAGCTTTTCCACCGCGTAGAAGAACACCTCGCGCCCCAGCACACACACCAACGCCAGCGCGACGAAATAGGGGAACGTGTTCAGCAGCCGTTCCTCGAAGTACAGCGCCGGCATCCAGCCGAAGTGCGCGAGCACCTGCGGCACCCACATCAAAACGGTGATGAGCGCGGCAAAGCGCGTCACCTGCTTGGCGTTCTGCATCGCCGCGCGGTAGTCCGCGAGCGTGTCGGTAATGGGCGGCTCCGGCTCGTCCGGTTCCTCCGTTTCCTCGGCCTGCCGGGGCTTCGCCGGCGGCGTGTCGTACAGCTCCTCGGTCTCGACGAGCTTTTTGCGGGAGAACAGGCCGCGGCGGCGGGGCGGTTCTTCCAGCACCGGCTCGGTCTTCTGCTCGTCCAGCACCTCCTGCACCGTGCGCTCCAGCACCTGCTGCAAGCTGTAGCTCTGGGGCGTGTCGAGAGCGGGCACGATGTCGTCCGGCATGCCGTCGCTGTCGTCGGGCTCCTCGGGCGCCTCGTCCTCGTCCTGCGGCAGGTCGGCAAGGTTGGGCACAATGGACACCGCGGGCTTCGGCGCGGAGAGATCAACGTCCGGCACGCTCTGCTCGCCGCCGAACTCGGCGAGAATGCTCTCCAGCGTGAACTCGTAGTCCTCGTCCGCGACGCGGGACGCGTCGTCGAGCAGCATCTTGCTCTCGTCCAGCGTTTGCTCAAAATTCAGGTTGTGTTGATCCATGACGGTTTGTCCTTTCAGCCCCGCTGCCGCACAGCTTCATATAATAAGATCGCCGCGGCGTTGCTGGCGTTCAGCGACTGGATGCGCCCCTTGAGCGGGATGCTCACGAGAAAGTCGCAGCATTCGCGCACGAGGCGGCCCATGCCGTCGCCCTCGCTGCCGATGACGATGGCGGCGGGGCCTTTGAGGTCGGCTTCGTACAGGGACTTGTCGCCGTCGGCAGCGGTGCCGAAGATCCACACGCCCGCCTTTTGCAGCTCACGGAGCGTCGCGGGGAGGTTCGCCACCCGCGCCACCGGCAGCCAGCTCGCCGCGCCCGCGCTGGTCTTGCCCACAATGGCGGTCAGTCCCGCGCTGCGGCGCTTGGGGATGATGACGCCGTGCGCGCCCGCGCACTCCGCGGTGCGGATGATCGCGCCGAGGTTGTGGGGGTCGCTGATCTCGTCGCAGACGATCAGCAGCGGCGGCTCGTCCTTCTCCCGCGCGGCTTGCAGGATGTCCGCCACCGTGGCATACTCCCGCACGGCGGAGAGGGCGATCACGCCCTGGTGCGCCTTCGTGCGGCTCATGAAGTCCAGCTTGCGGCGGTCTGCCTCGACCACCACCACGCCCGCGGCGCGGGCGGTGGACGCGATGTGACCCAGCGTCTTGTCGGTCTCGCCCTTGGCGAGATAGATCTTGTCGATGGCAGTCCCGGCGCGCAGTGCCTCGATGACCGCGTTGCGGCCTTCGATCAGGCCATCCGCGTCCTCGTATCCGGCGGACTCCCGGCGCTCGTCAGCTTCGCGGTGGGGTTTCTTATCGTATGGCATATCGTGATTCCTTTCGGACAAAATTCTACATTTATAGTCTAGCATAAAATCCGGGGAAGATAAAGGGGAAAATGCCGCAAAAATTCACCGAAAATTCATAGCCGCTCCCTTGTGAAAGCAAAATCATTGTGGTAAGATAGGCGACAATGTGAAACAATAGCGCCATAGGCGCGAAAGGTGGGTAAAACCTGTGGATAACAACAATCAGAACCGCAACGACAAAAACCGCGGCAGCTCGACCCGGGGCGTGATCTCGCTGGTGGTCTGGGCGCTGGTGCTGACGTTCGGCTTCAACTACATCAGCTCCATGATGACCCAGCAGCGCGAGGCGGCGACCTCGCACGAGATCGCCTACAGCGAGCTGCAGGAGCTGGTGCGCGGCGGCAAGATCGACTCCGTGGAGATCAAAAACGGCGTCTATACCATCACGCCGGCGGAGGGCTACGTCTACACCGACGCCGACGGCAAGGCCTACGACGAGAACTACACGCTCTTCACCACCATCATTCCGGAGGGCGAGGCGGATATGCTCCGGCTGTTCGACGAGTATGACGTGAGCCACACCGCGCCCTACGAGCCGCCGGTATCCATGTTCACGCAGGTGATGATCACCTATATCGTGCCGACGGTGCTCATGGTGGCGCTGTTCATGCTGATGATGCGGCTCATGACCCGCCGGGGCGGCTTTGGCGGCATCGGCGGCATCGGCTCCGTGGGCAAGGCGAACGCCAAGGTCTACATGGAGCGCAAGACCGGCGTGACGTTCGCCGACGTCGCGGGGCAGGACGAGGCGAAGGAATCCCTGCTCGAGATCATCGACTTTCTGCACAACCCCGAGAAATACACTGCCATCGGCGCGAAGATCCCCAAGGGCGCGCTGCTGGTCGGCTCGCCCGGCACGGGCAAGACGCTGCTCGCCAAGGCGGTCGCCGGCGAGGCGAACGTGCCGTTCTTCTCGATCTCCGGCTCGGACTTTGTCGAGATGTTCGTCGGCGTGGGCGCGAGCCGCGTCCGCGACCTGTTCTCCGAAGCGGCGAAGGTCGCCCCGTGTATCATCTTCATCGACGAGATCGACACCATCGGCAAATCCCGCGACGGCGGGCGCTACAGCGGCGGCAACGACGAGCGCGAGCAGACGCTCAATCAGCTGCTCGCCGAGATGGACGGCTTCGACCCCACCAAGGGTGTCATCGTCCTCGCCGCCACCAACCGCCCCGAGGTGCTCGATAAGGCGCTGCTGCGCCCCGGCCGCTTCGACCGGCGCATCACCATCGACAAGCCCAATCTGGCGGGCAGGCTCGAAACGCTCAAGGTCCACACCCGCAACATCAAGCTCGCCGAGGACGTGGATCTCAAGAAGGTCGCGCTCGCGACGGCGGGCACCGTCGGCGCGGATCTCGCGAACCTCGCGAACGAAGCGGCGCTGCGCGCCGTGCGCAAGGGCCGCAAGCTCGTGACGCAGGAGGATATGCTCGCGGCGTTCGAGTTCGTCATCGCGGGCAGCGAGAAGAAGAACAGCGTGCTGACCGAGATGGAAAAGAAGCTCGTGGCCTACCACGAGGTCGGTCACGCGATGGTCGCCTATAAGCAGAAAAACGCCGAGCCGGTGCAGAAGATTACCATTGTCCCGCACACCGAGGGCAGCCTCGGCTACACGCTGCTGATGCCGGAGGAGGACAAGACCAACCTGCGCACCCGCGAGGAGCTGCTCGCGAAGATCGCCGTCTCCATGGGCGGACGCGCGGCGGAGGAGGTCGTCATGCACACGATGACCAACGGCGCGTCGCAGGATATTCAGGAGGCGACGGGCATCGCCCGCAACATGGTCGCCATGTACGGCATGAGCGACGAGTTCGGCATGATGGCGCTCGGCAGTCTGCGCAATCAGTACCTCGACGGCGGTTACGGCCTCGATTGCGCGCAGGACACCGCCGCGGTCATGGACCGCGAGGTCAAGCGCATTCTGGAGGAGTGCTATCGGGAGGCGGTCAAGGTCATCGAGGAGAACCGCGCCGATATGGACAAGGTGGTGGCGTATCTGCTCGAAAAGGAGACCATCACCGGCGGCGAGATGGTGGCGATCATCGAGGGCCGCGACCCCGAGAGCGTGGAGGAGGCGTACGCGTCCACGCGCAAGCTGGAGGAGCAGGGCTTCCGCCCGTTGATCCCCGACACGGTGGAGCCGCAGGCGAAGCACGTCTCCATGACCAGCGAGAAGATCGAGCCGCCCAAGGCGGAGGAGCCCCACGTGGACGTGACGATCCCCGCCGACGCCGCGGAGCGCTCCGCGGCGGAAGCGACGGTTTCCGCCGATAGCGAGGAAAACCCCGTGGCGGAGCAGATGACGCTCGATATGGACAAAACGGAGAACCGCGAAGCATCCGGTGACGAGAATTCGGAGCAGGAGTGAGCTTTCTTTGTGCAAAACCGCCAAAAAGACGGGCGCGTTTTGCAGAAATTGTGCAGCTTGGCACTTGATTTTCCGTGGGAGGCGGGCTACAATAGCCTTAAATCCCGGTGAATTAACAATTTTTCACAAATGATCTGAAATTTGGAGGTACGAGAAATGCCCAGAATGAAGAACAATCTCGAAGAGCTCAAGCAGGGGACCGAGCAGGTCGTGGAGGACGCCAAGGCCGAGGCGGCGAAGGTTGTCGAGGAGGTCAAGCCCACCGTCGAGAAGGCGGTCAAGGCGACCCGCAAGACCGCCGCCAAGGCAACCGAGAAGGTCAAGAAGACCGCCGCGAAGGCCGTCGGCGCCGAGGTTTCCCCCGTCGTCTATGTGCAGTATCAGGGCGAGGAGGAGAAGATCGAGGATCTGGTCGCCGCCGCGAAGGCATCCTTTGCCGCCGAGCACGCCCGCACCAAGGTCACTGACCTCAAGCTCTATATCAAGCCCGAGGAGCGCGCTGCCTACTATGTCGTGAACGAGAAGTTCGCCGGCCGCGTCGATTTCTAAAGTGTTTCAAAAGAGAGAGGCTGCGCCTCTCTCTTTTGATTTGGTTTCGCTCCGCTTCCCGCGCGCCGGCGGCGCACGGGCGCTGCGCGCAAAGAAAAAATCTGACGCGCATGTCGTCAGATTTTTGATTATACTTCTTTCGCGCCTGCGGGCGCGAAACTCTGCGAGGCAAAAGAGGCATGGCGTAAGCCATGCCTCTTTTTGTTATTGCCGAGTGACAATGTCCAGTTGATCCATGGTGCGGGGGAGGACGTAGGGGTTCAGGTACTCGTTGACCAGCTCCAGCGTCGCGTTGGGGTCGAGGTACATGTACGGGTTGTGCCACTCGCAGGGCATCGCCATCGCGTGCAGGTTTTCGAGGTCGAAGCCCACGATCTTCGTGGCAAACCACGCCATGTTGGACGCGGTGAGGTTGGTGTCCAGATTCTCCTGCGCGATGCGGATGTACTCGTCCGCCTTACCGGGGTTCGCCAGTACCTTTTTCAGCACCTCGGTCAGTACGCCGCGCTGCGTCTGCTGGCGGCCCTCGTCGCCGTAGCCGCTGCCGTCGTTGTTCTGGCGGAAGCGGCAGACCTCCAGCGCCTGCTGGCCCGTCAGGTGGCGCATGCCCTTGGAGTAGTGGATGGAGAGATCCTGCTCCGGATCGTCGTAGTTCATGGAGCAGGGGATGTTGAAATCCACACCGTCCACGGCGTCCACCAGCCGCACAAAGCCGCGGATGTTCACGCGCAGATAGTAGTCGATCGGCACGCCGAAGGTCATGCTGACCTCCTCCATAAGACCGTCCATGCCGCCATTGAGCGCGTAGGCGGCGTTGATCTTTTTGAGCTTGCGCGATACGTCCACACGGGTGTCGCGGGCGATGGACGCGACGCCGACCGTCTGCTTGTCCACGTCGTAGGTGGCGAGCATCAGGCTGTCGGTGTTGCCGCCTCCTTTATCCATGCCGACGAGCAGGAACGTCCAGCAGTTCTCCCGTCGGGTATAGGGGCCGTCCGGCTCCGGCGTCTCCTGCTTGACCGGATCGGCGTCAGACGCGTCGCTTGTTTCGGACGAAACGGGCTTGCCGGGTGTGGAGTTGTCCGCCGTGGCGGGCTTGGGCACGAGAATGTGCCACATGCCCCAGAGCGAGGCGCAGACGATGGTTGCGATCAGCAGCGAGCGGAACGCCCGCTCGCCGCGCGAAATGCGCGTGGGTTTCTTTCTTTTCTTCACGATTCCAATATCCCTTGCTTTGTATTTTTTGTCGTTTGGACGGAGGCGGCGCGGGAAAGGTTCCCGCGGTCATTTGAAGTAGAGCACCAGCAGGTCGACCACCGCGCCGTAGCTGCGCATGCCCAGCGTGTCGCCGTAGCTCTTGAGCATGGCGTCGTATGCCTTGCCGCTGGCGTCAGCAACCTTGCCCGCGTACCGCGCCCAGTAGTCGCTGGCGGCGTCGAGATCGGCCTTCACCGTTGCGGGGAGATTGGCGCGGATCTCATACCAGTCCTCGGGCGAGGCGAGGTAGAGCGCGTTGGAGAGGTGGATGTAGCCCGTCAGCCAACCCGAATATTGGTACGCCGGATCGTCGGAGCGGATCGCGGCGAGCGCGCCGAGGAAGTTGCACTGCTGCTCGCTGGCGATGCCGCGGCGGTGCGCCAGCTCGTGCGCGACGGTGAAGGGGAACGTGGCAGCGGGAAAGTCCATGTTGAGGTTGGACTCACCGGTGAATGGGAAGTAGAGCCCCGTCACATTCATGGCGCTCATGACGCGGGAGAAGAAGATGGGCTTCGGCGTCGGATCGACGGGGATGTAGAGGAACGGGAACTCATCGCACAGGTGCTCGTACAGCGTCGGCGCGATTGCCATGGAATCCGCGCGGGGCACGGCATAGGTGCCGTCGGCATTGCGCGGCACGGCGTCCGCGTGCGCGGAGGCCTCCTCGGCAAAGCGCCGCGTCACCGTGACCAGATCCTCGACCGACACCGGCTGGGGATGCAGGCCGCTCTTGTCGCAGAAGTCGTCAGCGTAAAAGTTGACGCCCCAGAGCAGGCAGAACACCGCATAGAGGCTCAACAGCAGATCCAGCAGAAACAGGAAACGGCGGTACGCCGCCTCGCGCTTGTACTCCGCCCGGACGACGGTCACGATTGTCGAGACAAGCCAGACGATGAGGAAGATCACCACGGCGGCATAGCACAGCTCCGCGCCGGAGAAGGGGACGTACGCCCACGCGCGGCCGAGCGCGCGCTCCACAGGCATTGAAAAGCGCTCGGAGAGCGCGTTCATCACGCCGCGCGCTGGTCGCAGCAGGAAGAACAGCGCCAGCGCCGCGAGGTCGATCAGCAGCCAGATGTGCAGCCGCTTAAAATATCGCAGAAAGTTCCGCATGGCTCACGCCTTTCCCGCGAGACCGAGGGCGATATCGAGGATCGCGTTTGCGTCGTCGTCCTTGGACTGAAGCGGCAGCTCGGTCGTGCCGTCGCGCGTGATGACGGTGATGACGTTGGTATCGGTGCCGAAGCCTGCGCCCGCGACCTTCAGGTTGTTGGCGCAGATCATGTCGAGGTGCTTTTTCTCCAGCTTTTTGCGGCTGTTTTCCAGCAGGTCGCGCGTCTCCATCGAGAAGCCGCAGAGCACCTGCCCCGCGCGGCGATGGTCGCCGAGGTACTGCAAAATGTCCTGCGTGCGCTTGAGGGGGATCGACAGCGCGTCGTCGGACTTCTTGACCTTGTCCGCCGCCACGTCCGCGGGGGTGTAGTCCGCCACGGCGGCGGCCTTAAAGATAAAATCCATGTCGGCGGCGCGGGAAGTGACCGTGTCGAACATCTCCTGCGCGGTGGTGACGTTCACCACGTTCACGAACGGCGGCGGCTCCACCGCCAGCGGCCCGGCGACGAGCGTCACGTCCGCGCCGCGGAGCATCGCCAGCTTCGCGATGGCGCAGCCCATCTTGCCGGTGGAGTGGTTCGTCAGATAGCGCACGGGGTCGAGCGGCTCCCGCGTGGGGCCGGCGGTGACCAGCACGCGCTTGCCCGCGAGGTCGTGAGGCTTCGCCAGCACGCGGAGGATGTGAAGAAGCAGCGTCTCCGGCTCCGGCAGCTTGCCCGCGCCCACGTCGCCGCAGGCGAGGCGGCCCGACGCGGGGGCGATGACCTCCCAGCCGTACCGGCGCAGGGTTTCGAGGTTATCCTGCGTGACGGGGTTTTCAAACATATTGGTGTTCATCGCAGGGGCGATGAGCTTCGGGCAGCGGCAGGCGAGCACGGTGGTGGTCAGCATGTCGTCCGCAATGCCGTGGGCGAGCTTCGCGCAGACGTTCGCCGTGGCGGGCGCGATCATCACGAGGTCGCTGCGGCGGGCAAGGGAGATGTGCTCCACCTGATGCACAAAGTTGCGGTCGAAGGTATCCACCGACACGCGGTTGCCTGTGAGCTGCTCGAACGTGAGCGGCGCGACGAACTTCGTCGCGTGCTCGGTCATCACGACCTCCACGGACGCGTGCTGCTTCACCAGCGCGGACGCCAACGCCGCCGCCTTATAGGCGGCAATGCCGCCGGTGACGCCGAGCAAGACGGTTTTTCCTGTCAGCATGAGGGCACCTCCCGTAAGTTGAGATACAACTTTTAATTATATAATGCTTCGATTCATTTGTAAAGCGCGGCAAGGCACGAAAAAAGTCTTGCAATCATAACGCTTTATCGCTATAATGCACTCGGTTTCCGAACGCGGGACAACGGCGCCGTATCGCAATGAATGGCAGCCGGACAAGCGCCTTGCGTGCGGCGAACCACTCAAAATACGCGCCGCAGCATCCGCGCGGCAGCAGGAGGTAACTGAATATGAACAACAAGACGAACGTGCGCGCGCTGACGATCCTCGCGCTGATGACCGCGCTGGTGGTCATCTTCTCCTTCACGCCCATCGGCAGCATCCCCATCGGGCCGCTGGTCATCACGCTCAACACCATTCCCGTCGCCATCGCGGCGATTGCGCTGGGGCCGAAGGGCGGTCTCATCATGGGCGGCGTGTTCGGCCTTTTGAGCTTTCTTCAGTGCATCGGCGTCGGCGTGCCGAGCGGCATGGGCGCGACGCTGTTCGCCATCTCGCCGGCGCTGGCGTTTATCCAGCGCTTCGTCCCCCGCGCGCTGGACGGGCTTCTGGTGGGTCTTATTTTCCGCGCCTGTGAGAAAAAGCTGGGCAAATGGGCCTGCTTTCTCGCGGGCTTCTGCACGGCGTTTCTCAACACGGCGTTCTTCATGTCCGCGCTGGTGCTGCTCTTCGGCCACACCGAGTATGTGCAAAACCTGATGAACGGGCGCGATGTGCTGGCGTTCATCGTGGGCTTTGTCGGCGTCAACGCCGTGGTGGAGATGATCACCTCCACGCTCATCGCGGGCTTCGTCGGCACGGCGCTCTATCAGGCGAAGATCCTGCCCTTGGAGAAAAAATAAGAGAGGGAGACCGACTATGCTCCTTGCCATTGACATCGGCAACACCCATATCGTGATCGGCTGCATCGAGGACGACAAGATCGTCTGCGAGGCCCGCATCGCCACGGACAAGACCCGTACCTCCGACCAGTACGGTGTGGAGATCAAGACCATGATCGAGGCGTTCGGCTGCCGCATCGACGACGTGGAGGACTGCATCATCTCCTCCGTCGTGCCGCCGGTATTCAACGCGGTGCGCAGCGGCGTCTACAAGATCACCGAGCGCAAGCCCATGGTCGTGGGCCACGGCCTCAAGACGGGCCTCGACATCCGCATGGACAACCCCTCGCAGGTCGGCAGCGACCGCATCGTGATCGCGGTGGCGGCGCTCGCCAAGCGCGAGCCGCCGCTGATCCTCATCGACATGGGCACCGCCACGACGGTGGAGGTCATCGAGCCGAAGAATAAGTACCTCGGCGGCGTCATCATGCCCGGCGCGCGGGTGTCGCTCGACGCGCTGACCAACTCCACCGCGCAGCTGCCCGGCATCAACCTCGATCGACCGGGTAAGATCATCGCCAAGAACACCGTCGACTCCATGCGCAGCGGCATCATGTACGGCACCGCCGCCATGCTCGACGGCGTGATCGACCGGATGCAGGAGGAGCTGGGCCACCCGTCCACCATCGTCGCCACCGGCGGCGTCGCGCCCTACGTCATTCCGCTCTGCCGGCACAAAATCGCGCTCGAGCGCGACCTGCTGCTGCGGGGCTTGAACGTGATCTACAAGATGAACAAGAGCTGATAAAAAACTCCGAAGCTTACGCTTCGGAGTTTTTGTTGTCCGGAAGTTCCTTGAGTTGGTCGATGCCGTCGTTGCTGCGGAACGGCTCGTCGGAGGTGATGCCCTTTGCCTTCAGGCGCTTGCCGCTGAAGTAGTTGACCGCGGCGTAGAAGCAGGCGAACACCGGTACGCCAAGGAACATGCCCAGCACGCCGAAGAAGCCGCCGCCGATGAGGATCGCCACGATGACCCAGAAGCTCGGCAGCTGCGTGGAGTTGCCGAGGATCTTCGGCCCGATGATGTTGCCGTCGAGCTGCTGGAGCACCAGTACGAAGATGATGAAATACAGGCACTTGACGGGGCTGACCAGCAGAATGAGGAATGCGCTGGGGATCGCGCCGAGGAACGGGCCGAAGAACGGGATGATGTTCGTGATGCCCACAATGACACTGACGAGCGGGGTGTAGGGCATTTTGAGGAACGTGCAGCCGATGAAGCACAGGATGCCGATGATCAGCGAATCGAGCAGCTTGCCGCGGACAAAGCCGCTGAAGATGCTGTTCGCCGTGCTCAACGCCTTGAGAGTGTTGCTGTATTGCTTTTCGCTGACGCTGTAGAGCAGGCGGCGTCCGCCAGTGGCAAAGCCCTCCTTGAGCGCCAGCAGGTAGATCGACACGATCACGCCCACAAGGAAGTCCTTGAAGAACAGCACCACGCTCAATACGCCGCTGGTGACAATGCCAATAGTCTGCTGCGCCTGCGGCAGGAACTTGTCGGTGAACCAGCCGCGCACCTCGTCCCAGTATTCGTCGATGGCGGCGGAGACGCGGGGCGCGATCTCCGGATTGTCGTCGAGCAGCTTGGTGACCCACGCGTAGACCGTGTTGTAGTAGCTCTGCATGTTGCCGACGAGGGTGGCGACACTCTGGTACAACTGCGGGATTAGGATGCTGATGAGGACATATACCGCGAGAAACACAACCGCCCACGTCAGCAGGATGCTGGCGGCGCGCACCAGACCGCGCTTGCTCTTTTCCCCGAAGAGCTTGAGCAGCATCCGGTCAAAGCTGTTGACCAGCGGCGTGAGCAGGTACGCCATCGCCGCGCCGTAGATCACGGGCTTGAGCGCCTTGGCGAAGGAGCCGAGCAGCGAGAGCAGCACGCCGTGGCGAAAGACCGTGTCGTAGAAAACCATCAGGGCGCAGACCGTCAGAAACACGGTCAAGCCCCAGCGAAAATAGCGTTTTTTCTCCATTATATTCGTTCCTTTGCCGTGAAAAATCAAATTTGCCTGTTTACCATATTCCTTTTTGGCAAGAATTGCAACAGAAAGTTTTGTGTGGTACAATCGAGAAAAATGCGATCCGGAGGTCAGATATGAGCAAAAAGCTCCTTTTCATCGTCAATCCCCGCGCGGGCAGGAACAAGTCCCGCGGCCCGCTGTTCGACGCCGCGGCCATCTACGCCGAGGCGGGGTATCTCATCAACATCCGCCTCACCCGCCGCCGCGGGGACGCGACGCGCTTTGCCGAAAAGCTCGGCGCGGACTACGACCTCGTCGTCTGCCACGGGGGCGACGGCACGCTCAACGAGACCGTCAACGGCATCATGAAGCTGCCCGCCGACTCCCGCCCGCAGGTGAGCTACCTGCCCGGCGGCAGCACCAACGACTTCGCCGCCAGCCTCAACATCTCCAACGAGCCGGCGGTCGCCGCGCAGAGCGCCATGCGCCTGCGGCCGCGGAAGCTGGACGTGGGCCGCTTTGCCCGCCGGTACTTCGTCTACGTCGCCTCCTTCGGCGCGTTCACCAAGGCGAGCTACAGCGTGCCGCAGGACGTGAAGAACGTGTTCGGGCACTTCGCCTACATTCTGGAGGGCGTCCGCGACCTCGACTCGCTGCACCCCTACCGGATGAAGCTCACCGCCGACGGCGAGGTGTTCGACGGCGAGTACCTGTTCGGCGCGATCAGCAACTCCACCTCCATCGCCGGCATGATGAAGCTCTCGCCCGACGACGTGAGCTTCAACGACGGCGAGTTCGAGCTGCTGCTGGTGCCGGTGCCGAAGACCCCCGCGGCGCTGCAGGCGCTGACCCGCGGGCTGATGTATCAGGAGTACGGCGACAGCGAGGACCTCATCTTCCGCCACGTCCGGCACGTGGTGGCGGAGACGGAGGAGAATATCCCCTGGACGCTGGACGGCGAGTTCGTCCCCGGCGCGCCGAAGATCGACATCTCCATCGAGGGCAGCGGCGTGGAGATGCTTTTGTAGGTTTTCCACAAAAATCCGGCGACATTTTTGTTGTTGTATTAGTTCAATTTTTATTATATAATTCATTCGTTGAGCGAAATTCCCCGAACGGGGAATCACAGTAAAGGAGAACAAACCTTATGAGTGCTAAAGACGTACGCAACATCGTGCTGCTGGGTCACGGCGGCAGCGGCAAGACCAAGCTCGCGGAGAACATGCTGGCGATGACCGGCGCGCCCGCTCAGCTCGACTACGACGCTGAGGAGAAGAAGCGCGGCATTTCCATCTCCCTCGCCACCGCGCCGGCTACCTATAAGAACGTCAAGATCAACATCCTCGACGCCCCCGGCAACTTCGATTTCGCCGGCGAGGCGCTCTCCGGCATCCGTGCCGCGGAGTGCGCGGTGCTGGTGTGCGGTGCGAAGGACGGCCTGAGCGTCGGCGCCGAGCGCGCGTGGAAGATGCTGGGTAAGAAGCCCCGCATGATCTTCATCAACCGCACCGATGAGGACAACAGCAACTACCAGACCTGCTTCGACGCGCTCAAGGCGAAGTTCGGCACCGCCGTCGCGCCCATCGTCGCCCCCGTCATGGACGGCGCGGGCCACGTCACCGAGATCGTCGACCTGCTGCACAACAAGGCCTATGAGGTCAAGGGCGGCAAGGCGGTTTCCTGCCCCATTCCCGCGAGCGTCAAGGACGAGGTCGAGACCCTCCGCGCGGAGCTGATGGAAGCCGCCGCCGGCGCCGACGAGGAGCTGATGGAGAAGTTCTTCGAGACCATGGAGCTGTCCAACGAGGAGATCGCCAAGGGCCTCAAGCTCGGCGTCCACGACGGCAGCGTCGCGCCCGTGCTGTGCGGCAGCGCGGCGACCGGCCTCGGCGTGGAGATGCTGCTCGAGTGCGTGCTCGACCTCGTCCCCATCGCCACCGATATGCCCGCCGAGAAGGCGCAGACCGAGGACGGCAAGGAAGTCGAGGTCGCCTATGACGAGTCCGGCGCCACCGCCGCGATCGTGTTCAAGACCATCTCCGACCAGTACGGCAAGTACAGCCTGGTGAAGGTCGTGCGCGGCAAGATCACCGGCGATATGTCCCTCTACGACACCACCACCGGCAACACCGAAAAGCTGGGCCGCCTCTATATCATCAAGGGCCAAAAGAACGAGGAGACCAAGGAGATCGGCTGCGGCGATATCGGCGCCATCGCGAAGATGGACCGCGTCAAGACCAACGACACGCTCTGCGACCCCAAAAACATCGTGGTGCTGCCGAAGATTGCCTTTGCCGAGCCCTGCTACTCTCGCGCCATCGCGCCCAAGACGCGCGGTCAGGAGGATAAGCTGGGTACCGGCCTCAACCGCCTCAACGAGGAAGACCCGACGTTCAGTGTCCTCAACAACGCCGAGACGCACCAGATCGTCGTCTCCGGCGCCGGCGACATCCAGATCGACGTGTTGGTGAGCAAGCTCAAGAGCCGCTTCGGCGTCGACACCGAGCTCGACACCCCGCGTGTCGCCTATCGCGAGCGCATCCGCAAGACCGTGCAGAAGCAGGGCCGCCACAAGAAGCAGACCGGCGGCAGCGGCCAGTTCGGCGACGTCTGGGTCCGCTTCGAGCCGAACGAGGAGAGCGAGGAAATGGTCTTCGCCGAGGAGGTCTTCGGCGGCAGCGTGCCCAAGAACTTCTTCCCCGCGGTCGAAAAGGGTCTGCGCGAGGCCTGCCTGCACGGCCCGCTGGCCGGCTATCCGGTCGTGAACCTGAAGGCAGTCCTGTACGACGGTTCCTACCACCCCGTCGACTCCTCCGAAATCGCGTTCAAGACCGCCGCGAACCTCGCCTATAAGGCGGCGATGCCCGAGGCGTCCCCGGTTCTGCTCGAGCCGGTGTGCGAGCTGAAGGTCACGGTGCCCGATCAGTACATGGGCGATATCCTCGGCGACCTCAACAAGCGCCGCGGCCGCGTCATGGGCATGAACCCCACCGGCGACGGCGAGCAGGTGATCGAGGCCGAGTGCCCCGAGGCGGAGCTGATGAGCTACGCCATCGACCTGCGCTCCATGACCCAGTCCCGCGGCAGCTTCGTGATGCACTTTGTGCGCTACGAGCAGTGCCCCGCCGACGCGCAGGAGAAGGCCATCGCGGCTGCGAAGGCCATGCAGGACGGCGAATAATCGGTATAAAAAAGAAAGGCTTCCGATTGGGAGCCTTTCTTTTTTGCGCGGGAGGTTCCGCCTGCGGGCGAACTTCGCTTCGCGGGAGATTCCGCCTACGGGCGGAGTGACTTTTCCGCCGCCGGAAAAGTCACCAAAAGGTGGGGGAGGGTTCCGCGCCTCCGGGCGCGGGTTACTTTTCCCGCGAAGGAAAAGTAACCAAAAGTTCGCCAGAAACCAATGGTTTCTGAACTTCCTTTTTGGGGAGTTTCCTGTGATTTATATGGGTCGTTCGATGGTCGATACGCTGTTTTCCACCGCTGCACTGACACTGCAACGCGCCGCCTGCTCGGCGGCACGACCTTTCCTCACGTTGAAATGCCTGCGCGGGGCTTGGGGTGGTGAAAAACGAACGACGTACCAATGCCATTCCTTGAACACGGCGGGGCCGGCCGGTGTCCGGCGGTCGAGGGAAGTCAATGCGACATTCGGACAAAACAGCGTATCGGAATACAGAAGGTATCATCTCATATATAAGAAACCTGCCCCAAAGCGCCCTTTCTTCTACGGAAGTTTGAAACCATTTCTTCTTTCGGCAAGACGAAAGAAGAAACGGTTTCAAGAACGTCTTTTGCAAAAGAGCAAAAAAAGACCGCCGAACGGCGGTCTTTTTGGTTGCCAATTACTCGGTCACGAACGGCAGCAGAGCGATCTGACGCGCGCGCTTGATGGCGGTGGTCAGCTGACGCTGATGCATGGCGCAGGTACCGGTGGTGCGGCGGGGCAGGATCTTGGAGCGCTCCGAAATGTAACGGCGCAGCTTCGCGGCATCCTTGTAGTCGATCTGCTCGCACTTATCGACGCAGAACTGGCAGACCTTCCTGCGCTTGCGATTGGGGCCGCCGGCGCGAGGGGCTCTGTTTTCACGTTCCATAGCCATGAGGGTGTTCCTCCTTATTTAAAATTAGAAGGGCAGTTCGCCGTCCTCTTCGATTTCGGCGAAGCTGCCGCCGCCCGCGGGGGCGGTGTAGCTTTCAGCGGGGGAGCCGTAGCTCTGTCCGCCGTAGGACGGGGCGGTGTAATCACTGCCGCCCTGATTGTCGCGCTTGGAGTCGCCGAAGTACACGTTGCTCGCCTGAACCTCCCACGACACGCGGTTCTGGCCGTTCTTGTCCTGCCACTTGCGGGACTGGAGCGAACCCTCGACCACGATCATGCGGCCCTTGGTGAAGTACTTGCTGATAAACTCGGCGGTGCTGCGCCACGCGACGACGTCGATGAAATCCGTCTGCTTCTCCTGCGATTCCTTGGACTGGTAATCGCGGTCCACGGCGACCGAGATCGTCGTGACGGCGGTGCCGCTCTGGGTGCGGCGCAGCTCGGGATCGCGGGTCAGACGGCCCATGATGACAATGTGATTGAGCATGTGACGGTTCCTCCCTTACTCGTCCTTGCAGACGATCATGGAGCGGATGATACCGTCGGTAATGCGCAGGATACGATCCAGCTCCTTGGGGAACTCGGGACCGCTCGTGAACGAGATCAGGACATAGTGGCCCTCCGTGATGTAGTTGATCGCGTACGCCAGCTTGCGCTGACCCCAATCATCCACCACGACCTCGCTCGCGTTCTGCTCGACCAGGGTCTTGAACTTCTCGGTCAGCGCCGCAACGCCTTCCTCGCCCTGTGCCGGGTCGATGATGAACACGACCTCGTAGTTGGCTGTGACTTTAGCCATGTGTTGCACCTCCTTTTGGACTTTGGCCCACTTCAAAAAAGTGAGCAAGGATAGCTTGCCAAATTGAACAAGCCCTATTATTATATAAAAAGAAATCGCGATGTCAAGCGAAATTTTCCGTTTGTAGACGACTTTTCGGAGGAACACAACATGTTGTATTTTGCCAGCGATTATCAGGAAAGTGCCTGTGAACCGATCCTGCGCCGCTTGCTGGAAACCGCGGGGGAGCACATGACCGCCTACGGCTCGGACAAGTTCTGCCAGAGCGCGCAGGAGAAGATCCGCGCGGCCTGTCGTGCGCCCAAGGCGGAGGTGCGCTTCCTCACCGGCGGCACGCAGACCAATCAGGTCGCCATCGACGCGCTTTTGAAGCCGTGGGAGGGCGTCGTGGCGGTGGAGTCCGGCCACGTCGCCACCCATGAGGCGGGCGCGATCGAGTGGAGCGGGCACAAGGTCATCACCCTGCCCGCCCACGACGGCAAGGCGGACGCAAACGAGCTGCGTGCGTTGATGGAGCAGTGGCGCGGCGACGCCAACCGCGAGCACATCGTCGAGCCGGGGATGCTCTACATCTCGCACCCCACCGAGGACGGCACGCTGTATACCAGAGCGGAGCTTGCGGCGCTCTCGGAGGTTTGCCATGCCTACGGTATCCCGCTGTACGTGGACGGCGCGCGGCTCGCCTACGGCCTCGCGGCGCGCGGCACCGACGTGACGCTGCCGGTGCTCGCGCAGTACGCCGACGCGTTCTACATCGGCGGGACGAAGTGCGGCGCGCTCATCGGCGAGGCGCTGGTGTTTCCCAATGGCAACCTGCCGGAGCGGTTCCTGACCCGCCTCAAGCAGCACGGCGCGCTGCTCGCCAAGGGCTGGGCGTCGGGCCTGCAGTTCGACGTGCTGTTCACCGACGGGCTCTATGACCGCCTCGGCGCGCACGCCATCGAGATGGCGGAAAAGCTCAAGGCGGGGCTGCTCGCCAAGGGCTGTGAGCTGTTCCGCGACTCGCCGACCAACCAGCAGTTCATCATCGCGGACGACGCGCTGCTTGCAAAATTGGACGGGGAAGTGGCCTACGGCTTCTGGGAAAAGCTGCCGGACGGGCGCACCGCCATCCGTTTTGCCACCAACTGGGCGACCAAGCCGGAGGATGTTGACGCGCTTCTTGCATTTTTGTAAAAAAGTCCCGTTTTGCAAGAAGAAAATCTTGCATGTTGCGCCGCAATCCCCTATAATATTGGGGTCATAGTAAAAACGAACCACCAGACAATCTGATCGGAGGAGAAAGTATGAGCAAAAAGTATTGCTACCTGTTCACCGAAGGCAACGCCAACATGCGTGAGCTGCTGGGCGGCAAGGGCGCGAACCTCGCCGAAATGACCAACATCGGTCTGCCCGTTCCCCAGGGTTTCACCATCACGACCGAAGCCTGCACCCAGTATTACGAGGACGGCCGCAAGATCAACGACGACATCATGGCGGAGATCATGGAGTACGTCGCCAAGATGGAGAAGATCAACGGCAAGAAGTTCGGCGACCTGAAGAACCCGCTGCTGGTCTCCGTGCGTTCCGGCGCCCGCGCGTCCATGCCCGGCATGATGGACACCATCCTCAACCTCGGCCTGAACGACGACGTCGTCGCCGCGATGATCAAGGCCAACCCCACGCCGGAGTTTGAGCGCTTCGTCTACGACTCCTATCGCCGCTTCATCCAGATGTTCTCCGACGTCGTCATGGAGGTCGGCAAGAAGTACTTCGAGCAGCTCATCGACCGCATGAAGACCAAGAAGGGCGTCACCTACGACGTCGAGCTGACCGCCGCCGACCTCAAGGAGCTCGCCGAGCAGTTCAAGCAGGAGTACAAGCTCCGCATCGGCACCGACTTCCCCTCCGATCCGAAGGTCCAGCTCAACGAGGCCATCAAGGCCGTGTTCCGCTCCTGGGACAACCCCCGCGCGAACGTCTATCGCCGCGACAACGACATCCCCTATTCCTGGGGCACTGCCGTCAACGTCATGCCGATGGTGTTCGGTAACCTGAACGACAACTCCGGCACGGGCGTCGCGTTCACCCGCAACCCCGCCACCGGCGAGAAGAAGCTCTTCGGTGAGTTCCTCACCAACGCCCAGGGCGAGGACGTCGTCGCCGGCGTCCGCACCCCGATGCCCATTTCCGAGATGGCGGAGAAGTTCCCCGAGGCGTTCAAGCAGTTCGAGACGATCTGCAAGAACCTCGAGGAGCACTATCGCGACATGCAGGATATGGAGTTCACCGTCGAGAACGCGAAGCTCTATATGCTCCAGTGCCGCAACGGCAAGCGTACCCCGGCGGCCGCCCTCAAGATCGCCTGCGACCTCGTGGACGAGGGCATGATCGACGAGAAGAAGGCCGTCTCCATGATCGAGCCGCGCGCGCTCGACGCGCTGCTGCACCCGCAGTTCAACGCCGACGTGCTCAAAAAGACCGACCCCATCGGCAAGGGCCTCGGCGCATCTCCGGGCGCTGCCTGCGGCAAGGTCGTGTTCACCGCCGAGGACGCCAAGGAGTGGGCCGAGCGCGGCGAGAAGGTCGTGCTGGTGCGCCTGGAGACCTCCCCGGAGGACATCGAGGGCATGAAGGCCGCGCAGGGCATCCTGACCGTCCGCGGCGGCATGACCTCCCACGCGGCGGTCGTGGCGCGCGGCATGGGCAAGTGCTGCGTCTCCGGCTGCGGCGACATCAAGATGGACGAGGAGGCGAAGAAGTT
>Ga0256405_10000386_pt1 | contig 146975 bp, 140 predicted proteins | sample RumenRJG_02DNA_FD_189096 | JGI IMG/M metagenome (GOLD analysis project Ga0256405, IMG submission 189096) | Bovine rumen microbial communities from Lethbridge, Alberta, Canada - RJG_02 | ecosystem: Host-associated > Mammals > Digestive system > Stomach > Rumen | place: Canada: Alberta... | reverse complement strand
CAGGCTTGAAAGAAGGTGAAACAGTAGTAACAAATGGTATATTTTCACTCTTGGGCGAAAGCATAAAAATGAGTGAAAAATAAAAATCTGAACACGATTAAAACACTCATTAAACGGCATTTATTGTGTAAAGTTTCACTTCAGATGACTATTTGTTTCACATGAAAGCATTATTTGTTGGAAAATTAATTTCATTTTTTATAAAACTTTTATGTATGTATTTATTAATTTATAAATCATATCTTTTTTTAATTATTTTATCAATCCAATGTTTATCGGTACTAACAACTCTTAAACCACTACAACGAGCGAGTTTTAGAAAATAAAATAGTCAAACTGACAAAACCGTACTACTCGTCAAACTACAGAAAAATAACAATTGCAAAAGAACACATGATTTGAGAAGAAAGAACACCGATTTTGATGATTTTTAATATAAAAAACATAACTTTGTCTTGTTATTGTTAGGTTTCACCCAACCTACAAACTAAAATATCAAGTATTTATTTTATGCGTTCATTGTGTTAATCAATTTGTGCAATCGGATAAATAGATTTATATAGTTTCACAATGTTCAAATCAATTTCTGCATAGAATCCGCCTTGTTCATTTTTTGCATTTGAGCAGAGTTCGGTTGTTGGCGCAATAACAAGAGAATTTCCAATACATGATACATTGTTATTACATTTGCCTATTTGGTTGCAGGAAACAATATATACAAGATTGTCGTATGCTCTTGTTTTGTTCATTGCAAGCCACATATCCTGGGCATTTTTTAGGGCAGAGTCGTCATTATATATTTCATTTGGAACAACCCATGCTGTAGGTAGAACTATAATCTCTGCGCCTTGTTTTACTAATTCTTTATAATGAAGTGGATATCTAATATCATAGCATATTCCAATTCCAACTTTTCCAAAATCTAAATCAACGGTTACAAGTCTATTTCCTGCGGTAATTCTTTCACCTTCTGTTCCGCCCATATAGTTATACAAATGTATTTTTCTGTACTTATTAACTATGATACCATTTCTATCAATTATAAATGAGGTATTATACAGGTTTCCATTTACACCTTCTATGACAGAGCCTGCGATAATATTTGTATTGTATTTTTTTGCGAGTTCGCAAACATATCGGATTGTATCACCGCCGTCTTCGGGTTCTGGTAAATTTATAAAAGAATCGTGATCAATACCTGTTGAAAAAAATTCAGGCAGAACGACCAAGTCTAATTTCTTGTCTGAATTTTTCTTTATAAAATAATCTATCTTACGTAAATTAGCATCTTTATTCCCAATTATTGGGTTTATCTGAATATTTAAAATTCCTGTCATAATACCCTCTGACATGAATTATAATATAAACATATGTTATTTATGAGCACGTAGGTTGGGTGAAACCCAACAACAATTTTTGAGTGCAAAAATTAGGACAAAATGTGCAAATAAGCAGACATTTTAGTTACCAAAATCGGACATACCGGACTTTTATACTCAACATATTTCCGACCATAATGTCACCCTGAATTTATTTCAGGGTCTTGCCAGAACATAGTAAACACGCCACTTTTGCAAGATGCTGAAACAAGTTCAGCATGACAGTACGCTTATTTTCTTTCGACCAAAAGTCCTGTTAAAAGGTATATTGTTAAAATTTTTTGAAAACTTCCGACTAAATATGTCAAACTCGGTATACTTTATCTCAAAATCCCTCATACACAGTACCCTCATACACAGTAGTCTTGCTAACACAACAAAAAAGAAGTACATAGAATAAATCCTATGTACTTCTTTTTTGGAGGATAGGGGACTCGAACTCCTGACCCTCTGCGTGCAAAGCAGATGCTCTACCAACTGAGCTAATCCCCCAAGTTTTCTTGGGCAAACAACCTTCCGGCTGCTTGTATTACTTATTATACATGGTGATTTTTTTTTGTAAAGAGGTTTTTTATATTTTTAGTAAAATTATATCAAACTGATTATTTCACCTATTTTTTCGCCATGTAAAGTCTTTAAATCATGACATACTTCAATATCACCCCAATGTATATTTTTTATCAAATCACAAGTCAAGATTTCTCTTGCTTCCATATTGGCATCACAAATTTTGACAACAAAACCCTCTTCAAGTTTTGTATTAACAACTACACAAAGACCTCCAGCACCAACTTTTGCAACAAGTCCGTCCCCTTTTGTAATAATTTTGGTATCTGTTCTGTTTTCTCCGCCAATTATGTACGGATGATTTAAGAATGCATTTTTAATTTTTTCATACTTCGGGTTACAAAATATATTCAAATAACCCTTCACAATATTTGCTAAAGGCATTGAGTGAATAGGAACACCACACCCGTCTTTTGTAACTTGATATTCTGTTTTTATATCACACAATTCATATATCTTTTGCTTTATTGCAACTTGCAGGGGATGTGCGATTTCATTATATCTATCCATATCCCACCCTTTTTCTTTGCAAATTGCAAGCATCATAGCGTGTTTACCTGAACAGTTATTGTGCAAAGGAGTTATTTCTTCGTTATTTTTTTCCAATTCCTTTTGTGCAGAAACAGATATTGGTGCGTGAAGACCGCATTTTAATTTGGTTTCTGGAATTTCAAACTTATTCAGCAAACTTTTTACAAGTTCTGTGTGAACTTTTTCACCTGCATGGGATGCACAGCATATGGCTATTTCTTCTTCTGTTAAATTAAACTTCTCATCCAAGCCGTAATCAATAAGTAATGTGGCTTGAAGTGGTTTTGCACAAGAACGTAAATAAAACGGGTAATTTTTGTCATCACCAATTTTTTCAAGTTCTCTTGTTTTGTCGCACCTTACAACAAAACCGAAATGTTCTTGCTCTACAAGCCCATCTCTTAAATATGCTACGACTTTTTCAGGTTGAGTATTTGTTTTTAAACTATTTAACATTATTTTTCACCATAGATATTAATTTTTCTATCTGCATACGCAATTGTTTATTTTCAGATTTTAAATCCTCAATTTGTTTTTCATATTCATCAGATTTTTTTACATATTCTTCTTTTAACTTAGGGATTTCATTATGATCAAGAATAAATCTCTTTTTAGCTTCTTCTTTTATTTTCAAAATCATATCCAAATGTTTTTGAGAAATTAGCCCAAGAGAAATTAGAGATTGGCCAAACTTTTTATTTTCTTTTGTTTCTTGTTCATACGCATCAACTGCACTATCAAGTTGCTCTTTGGAAATTGCACCGCTTTCAAGAAAATATTCACCTGTTCTGTATTTACCGGCAAGAAAACCTGCAATACTCAAAATTCTGGAGTCATCCGGAATTTGCAGATATCCTTCATCCACACCAAACAAAAAATATCCGGCGATTTCTTCCAAAGACATAAAAGTATTTAAAGCAACTTCTGAAATACTAAGATTTTTATCGCAAGCATCTAATATATTGTATATGTTAATATCAAAATTAGATTCCTTATAATCAAGTTCACATTTTCCTTTATACGTTAATGCCGGCTTATAGGTAGAAAATGTATATGATAAATCAACTCCTGTATCAATTTGGTCTGACAAATTTACATATATAATTTCCTTTACCCAAACAGGAAAATTCGATATTTTATTTAAAAACTTTTCTAAAAAATTTCTTTGCACTACTCTTGTTCTCTAATTTTTGAGAATATTCTATCATTAAATACTCAAATCTTCAACAGATATTGAAATATATCTTTGCAGGTTGATTAATTTTTTTAAAACAAGTAAGATAAACCTAGATAAAGGGGAGAAAAATAATGGAAAATAAAAAGAAATCTATTATCATATTTATACTTGTAATATTAGGTTTATTAGTAACAGTTGATTTAGCATATATTTATTATCAAGCAAATTTTAACCAATATGCATTGCCAAGTTTTTGTGCAATAAATGATTTCATTGACTGCGACGGAGTTGCAAGAACAACTGAATCTCAATTTTTGGGGGTTCCGTTAGCATATTGGGGGATGTTTTTATATGCGTTTATGCTAATGCTTTTGTGCGTAGATTTCTTGAAAAAAATACCGTTCTTAAAATTTTTGGAGGTATTTAAAAATAAATTCCACTATATTGCCGCATTGGGTATTATTTCTTTTACAATATCAATGATGCTTGCCGGAGTAAGTTTTTTAGTAATTGATAAATTATGCTTAATGTGTGTTGTTACTTATGTTATAAACTTATTTATAGGTTTAGTTGCGGCAAAAGGGCTTGATAAACATTTTGTCGGAGCAATTCAGCAAAGTTGGAAAGATTTTGTTGATGCATTAAAACCAATTCCTTACAGAATAGCATTTGTTATTGTTATGATTGTTGCAGGATGTTTTTTAGGTTGGACTTATACAAGCGCAAAATTCTCTCCGGCATTGAAATTTAAAAAATCTTTCGGGGAATTTGTAAATACAAAAGTCAATAAGTATGCAGTAAAAGGGAATATATTAGGTTCAAAAGATAAAGATGCAGTAGTTTTGCATATATATTCCGATTATAATTGTCCGATGTGCTTTGCATGTAATGTTATGCTGCACAAACTCGCTAAAGAATTTACAAATGTAAGAATTGAAGCTCATAGTCTTCCTTTGGATACAGATTGTAACAAATATCTTGAAAGACCTTTCCACATTGGCTCTTGCACAATGGCAAAATATAGCGTTGCAGCTAAAAACCAAAATAAATTCTGGGAAGTTGAATCTCTATTTTTTGAAAAGAAACCGGCTGATGAAAACAGTGTAATTGAAACATTGAAAAATTCAGGTTTGGGTTTAGATATGGACAAACTTGCGCAAGATGTTAAAAAACAAGAAACTATGGAAGAAATTTTAAAAGATATTGATTATGCTATGAATCATAATAAAATGGGAACTCCGCTAATGCAATTAGGGGATGAACTTGAAATGGGTATTCAACCTTATCCTGAATTAAAAGAATGGGTCATTAAACATGGCGGGAAACCAAAACATAGCTTCTTCTAAAAAACAAATTCTTTTACATGCCTGCTGCGGAATTTGCTCAGGATATCCCATAACTTATTTAAAAAATATGGGATATGAGGTTATTGTGTACTTCTATAACCCTAATATTTACCCCCAAGAAGAATACCAAAAACGACTTGATGCCGAAAAAACATTATGTGCTCATTTTGGTTGCAATTTAATTGAAGGAGAATACGAAACCGATATATATTATGAAACTGTCAAAGGCTTAGAAAATGAACCTGAAAAAGGTTTACGCTGCGACAAGTGTTTTGAATTGAGGCTTAATAAAGCAGCAAAAAAAGCAGTTGAACTCGGAATTAAAGAATTTACAACATCTATGGTCATAAGTCCGCACAAAAATTATGAAAAACTAACAGAAATCGGAATGCAAATCGGAGAAAAATATAATTTGACATATAATTCCACAAATTTTAGGAAACAGGACGGATTTTTAAAAACAAATAATATTTCAAAATCATTGAATTTATACAGACAAAATTATTGCGGCTGCAAATTTGCGAAATAATAATATTCCAAAACTCATACATTTAGATTATGACGAATAATATTTAATATCATATAATGCCTATAAAGTAGAAATTTATGCTAAGAGGGCAAAGTATGTATAAAAAATTTGGTTTAATATTAGCAGCATTGATTGCAGTTACGGCACTGCCAAATAAGGCATACAGTTTTCAAAACCCATTGAAAACATATGATTTATATGCTGATACACATAGAGCAGAAAATACAAACGTATCTTCCGAAAGAGAAACCGTCATGGGAGAATACTATAGCAACTCTCTCAGACCGCCCGGACATGGTGCACAATATGCGGCAGAAAGTGCTGCTGCTACAAATACCGGAGATACTTCTGAATTCAATGCAAATGGCGTAAAAAGAAGAAATCAAGTTTTAAGAGAATCTTCTCTTATGATATATGCAAACCCTGATACTCCTCCGGGATGGACTGAAGGGCCTTCTTTCTATAAAAATCCAAACCTTGAAAGTATAAAAACCAAATATAAAAAGAGTAATTTTGCAGGCTGCTTGCAAGAAAGTATTTCGTACGTAAGACAACATCCAAGTGATACTTTAGGATTTTATTATCTTGCAATGAGTTATGCAAAAGTAAATGATAAAGACAATGCTGTCAAAGCATACGAAAAAGTTATAGCATTAAATGATAACCCAATGATAGTAAAATATGCAACAAACGGCAGAAATTGTGTTATGGGCAACAAGGAAGCATGCTATGAAAATGTCAATGTACCTGAATTGATATACCCGTATGCAAACATTGCAGCAGGCAAAACTGTTGAAGAAATGACTCTTATAGACCCACAAACACTTGTAAATAGAAATATGGATAATTTATATAGTCAGATGAGTCAAGTTGCCGGAAGCCCTAATAATGGCAAAGATGGTGACAAGAAAAATGGCGGGGTTGATTTGCCATTCCGCAATCAGGATGAAAATTTGGATAAATTTATTAGAGCACCATACGGAACAGGCTTATCTCCTGAATTAGAAAAAGAATATAAACAAATACAGTTGAGAAAACTTCAACAAAGCATCAATAACCAAAATTCAGCAGAAAATGACATGGAAAATGTTCAGACATTTGATAATAAACAATCACAATAATTAAGAAACAATGACATCAAAGTATGAGCAAGTAAAAAAAGATTTTTTATCGGGCAGAATAAAAGGCTGCAAAAATTTCTTTGAAAAAAATAAAAACTATGTTGAAGCAGGTTATTGCAATATAATTTTAGACAATTTAAAACAAGCAAACGAAGATTTTGATAAAGCTATATCAGATAATATTCGTGCGCATTGGGGAAAATTGTTAATACAAATGATTACAGGGCAGATTTCATCTGCCCCTACGTATTTTGAGATAAGGAATTTTTTAGAAATTGACTTAAGTATACTTATCACATATTGCAAAGGAGATTATATAGAAAAAATTATTCGTTATGCTGATTTTATGGCTTTTTATAACATGGAATGCTACAAATTTATAGGGCGGGTATTTTGGGCTCATAATTTGATGCCTGCATCTATGTTTTTTTTAGAAAGAGCAAAAGAAAAATTATATAAAGATCCGGAATTACATTATCAATTAGCATATATATATTATGACAAGCAAAAAGATATTAAATTGGCACAAAAAGAACTTGAGACATGTTTAAATATCTTACCGGAATATGCACCTGCAACAAGCCTTCTAAAAAAGATTAACAGTTTAAAATAAATTATTATAACAGATCTTACAAATACTTTGCAGCCTGATTTAAAAAACATTTTTATAAATATAATAATATATTCACAAATTGAAAAAATTTAAAAAAACTGATAGACTAAACAAAAGATTAAAGGGAAATATAATGGAAAAATTCAGATTTTTAACATCAGGCGAAAGTCACGGAAAATGTTTAAACGCTATAATTGAAGGTTTACCTTCCGGAATAGAAGTTGATATTGATTTTATAAATAATGAACTAAAACGCCGCCAACAAGGTTACGGTCGGGGCGAAAGAATGAATATTGAAAGTGACAGCGCCGAAATATTATCAGGAGTAAGATTTGGTAAAACAATAGGTTCTCCAATAACACTTGTTATTAAAAATCGAGATTTTGAAAACTGGCAAAAAGTAATGAGTACATCTCCGGATGATTATACAGATGACAAATCTTTTTCGGTATATCGCCCCGGGCATGCTGATTATGCAGGTTCTGTTAAATATAATCAAAAGGATTTACGCAATATTTTAGAACGTTCCAGCGCACGCAAAACAGCGATAGAAGTTGCAGTAGGAGCTATTGCAAAGTTATTATTAAAACAATTAAACATACAAGGCTACTCTGAAGTTACACAAATAGGTTCAGCCTGCTGTCCGGACAAATTTCACCAAGAAATAGACCATGCAAAAGAAAACGGAGATTCTCTCGGGGGAAAATTTGTGGTTGTATATAAAAATTTGCCTGTTGGGCTTGGTTCTTATGTTCATTGGGACAGAGGCATAGACGGACGACTTGCACAGGCTATTATGAGTATTCCTGCGGTTAAATCCGTCGAAATTGGTACAAATCCTCTCGGGATTTGCGGAAGCGAATATCATGATGAATTTTCTATAGAAAATGGTGAAATATGCCGTTTATCAAATCATGCCGGCGGAATTGAAGGCGGAATGACAAACGGACAAGATTTGATAATTTCTGCTGTAATGAAACCAATTCCAACCATGCAAAAGGCGCTTAAATCAGTAGATTCCAAAACTTGTGAAGCCTCTGAAGCACATTATGAACGCTCAGATGTTTGTGCGGTTGAATCTTGTTCTGTTGTTGCAGAATCAAGAGTGGCATGGGTTCTTGCGAACGAGATTTTGCTGAAATACGGCGGTGACAATATTGAAGAACTTTTAAAAAACTATCATAAATAATTATCTTCAAGCAAATTATCCGAATTTGCGGAAGCAACAGCCATTTGGTCACAGCGTTCGTTGAATTCGTGACCGGCATGACCTTTTACCCATATAAATTTTACATTATGAGGTTCTTTTGCCTTTAATAAACGCTGCCATAGGTCTTTATTTTTCACAGGTTGCTTATTTGCAACTTTCCAGCCTTTATTTATCCAACCATCTATCCAATGTTGATTAAATGCATCAACCAAATATTTTGAATCAGAAGTCAATTCTACATCACACGGTTTTTTAAGAGCTTCCAAACCGACAATAGCAGCCAAAAGCTCCATTCTGTTATTAGTTGTGTTTTTAAAACCTTGAGTTAACTCTTTTTTATGAATATTTCCGTTTTCATCCTCTGCATATAAAATAGTTCCGTAACCACCTTTACCGGGATTACCTGAACACGCTCCATCAGTGTATATTTTTACAAGCATTATTTTACCTCTATCCTTCTGTTATATCCCAAAGTTCTAAAATATCATCAGGTATATTATCTAAAAATCTTGACGGTTTTGACAAAACCATATTCATAGAATAATCGTACATATCCACAGGGTATGTGATATATAAATTATTTTTTGCACGTGTTGTAGCCACGTACATTAGACGCAATTCTTCATCCATTTCTTCTTCCGAATTAAACGAATAAGCGCTCGGGAAACGACCGTCAACTGCACCAATGATAAATACACTATCCCATTCCAAACCTTTTGCACTATGTATAGTTGAAATAGTAAGAGCTTCGTCATCAATATTGTTCTTATACATACCCTCTACACTAGCATCAGGCGGTTCTAGCGCCATATCACTTATAAAATCCTCCAGATTTGAATATTGAGTTGCAAGATATTGAAAATGATCCAAATCCTTTTCACGCTTATTAAAATCATCATATTTATCTTTCAAAATCGGACGATAATACCTAATTATTTCTTCTACAATTTCAGAAGGTTTTTTAGTTGCAATTTTAGACTGTTCTTTACTTAAAACCTTTAATAACGGAGCAAGACTTGTCATTTTATTTGACGGTAAAAGTTTTATATCAGGATTGAGATTTCCTTTCAAAACCGGTATTATGTTGTTGACTGCCGCATTACCCACCCCGCGCAGCAAAAGTAAAATTCTGGTCAAACTTATCACATCATCGGGATTAACTAAAACCCTCAAATGCGAGATTATATCTTTTATATGAGCCGTTTCCATAAATTTTGGGCCGCCAAATTTTCGGTAAGGAATTGCTCGTTTTGAAAGTTCAATTTCTAAAGAATATGACATTCTTGCATTTCGGGCTAGAACACAAATATCAGAAAGACTTACATCTTCATCTAAAAGCTCCAAAATTCTCTGACAAATAAAATCTGCTTCCATTTGAGTATTTTTAGCACAGATTAGTGCAGGTTTTATGGGGGACTCAATCTGAGAAAACAACTCTTTATCATACTTTTCCTTTGCTTTTCCAATTATTGTATTAGTTAATTTAAGAATATTTTGAGTGCTTCTGTAATTCTGTTCAAGTTTAATAATTTTAGTATTTGGAAAAATCTTAGGAAAATCAAATATATTCCTATAATTTGCCCCTCTAAAAGAATAAATACTTTGAGCATCGTCCCCAACCGCCATAATATTACCGTGAACAGAAGCCAAAAGTTTTATTACATCTGCCTGCAGAGTATTTGTATCTTGGTATTCATCCACCATAATATATTTATATTCACCGGAAATTTTTCTGCGCAGCGCATCATTATTTTCAAGCAAAATTTTTAAATATACAAGCAAATCATCATAATCTAAAATTGAATTTTCACGTTTATATGTAACATAATTTTTATGGATTTCAATAATTTTATCAATGCAGTGCTCAAATTGCGGAAATTCATTTTCAATAATTTCTTTAACAGGTGTTACTTTATTTACGCTTTTTGAATACATATCAAGAATTGTGGATTTTTTAGGGAAACGTTTTTCTTTTTTGGGGAAAATTTGGCCGACAATGTGGTTTATGACATCTTCACAATCACTTCTGTCCATAATAGTAAAATTGTTTTTTAATTTTAGAGCTGAAGCATATTTGCGCAAAATTATATTTGCAAAAGAATGGAAAGTTCCTCCGGCAACTTTTTCACATCTCTCATCCAAAACTAAGGCTGCACGAGAAAGCATTTCATGAGCAGCTTTTTTGGTGAAAGTTAATAATAAAATATTATTAGGTGGTGTACCGTCTTCAATAAGTCTTGCAACTCGGTATGTTAAAGTTTTGGTTTTCCCTGAGCCTGCGCCTGCAATTACAAGCAAAGCGCCCTCATTCGACATAACTGCTTCAAGTTGTTTTTCATTGAGGTCTTCGGAGTAATTGACCTTATAATCAGTTTTTATTCCGGAACGCTTTTTGAGTACATATTTTTTATGTACTACTTTTTTATCCCCTAATATTTCTACTTCATTTGGCATAAATTATCCCAATCCTTATTATAGTTTACCTGATAAAGTGTTTTAAATATATATTTTGTAAATTTTTTATAAGATTTAAAGAAAATATTAAACTTTTGTCCTTTTTAGCCGATAAGAAATTTGTTATAGAAGGAGAGCAAAATTGAAAAAATTTATATATGCAATAGTAGTATTTTTAGTACTTTGTGTTGGAGTTCTACTAAACAGCGCATTTGCAGAAGAGGTACCTAATGTATCGTGGAAAAATCCTACTCAGATTAAAACATACATACAACCAAACCACAAATATACAGAAAAAATGAAACGTGCCTGCCACAGATGGTCTGTAATGACACGTGACGGGATTATTTTTAAATATGTAAATTCTCCAACTAATGCCCAAATAGTAGTATATTTTGTAAAACAGATACCGGCAGAACTCAATAATGATTCCGCTGTTGGAATTACCAAATATACATATACAACAAATAACGGTTTATTTCACAATGCCGAAATATATATAGCCGATTATTCAAAATATGGAAAACTGACAGATGATGAAGTATTTACTTCAATGCTGCACGAACTTGGCCACGCAATCGGTCTTGGGCATTCCGATAACCCGAATAGTATTATGTACCCAAGCACAGAACACGTAAAAACCATGGAAATTTCGAAAGAAGATTTAAATCTTTTATCTAAAAAATACAGATGGAAATAAGAGGGCTTTAATGCTAATATAAGTTCTATGTTAGGAGAATTTATATGGCAGATGAAAAAAACAAAATGGTTAATGGAGAAATATACAATCCGGAGTGTGATGAATTAGTCAAAGCCAGACACCGTGCAAAAGAATTATGCATAAAATATAATCAGCTTTTACCGACACAAAAAACAGAAAAAGAAAATATCCTAAAATCATTACTGGCAAAATATGGGAATAATCCGCATATTGAACCGAATTTTTTTTGTGATTACGGATTTAATATTGAATTTGACGGTTTTGTATATATAAATCATAACAGTGTATTTTTAGATTGTGCCAAAATTAAAATAGGCAATAATACTTTTATTGGTCCTAATTGCGGATTTTATACCGCAATACATCCAATTAAAGCGCAAGAACGAATTAAAGGGCTTGAAAGTGCAAAACCCATAATCATCGGTTCAGAAGTTTGGATTGGCGGGAATGTCACAATTCTTCCCGGAGTTACAATTGGGAATAAATCCGTCATTGGCGCAGGATCTGTTGTTACAAAAGATATTCCGCCAAATGTAGTTGCCTTTGGCAATCCATGCAAAATAATTAAAACAATAGATGACTAATCCTTGTACATATATGCCATTAAACGATTCAGCAGCTTAGATTTGTCATGAAAACCGTCAAATCTGGCAACTTCTTGACCGTTTTTTAACAAAACAAAAGTCGGATATCCGTCTATATTAAATTTTCTGGCAATATTTGGACTCTCATCGCCATCGACAATCCCAATCCAAATATCAGAACTTTCAAATTCCTGAAGTTCTATCCTTTGGCGTTTACAGTACATACACCAAGTTGCATAAAACTCTACCAATTTTAAGCCGTGATTTGTTTCTTTTTGAAAATTTTCTTCATTTAACTCTATAATCATATTTCACTCCTTTTATAATATTTTATAGCAGCATGCTTTTCAATTACATTACACCAAATATCTAACCTGCATAAAAAAAGTAACTGCTATACGGTAGTTACTTTTTTTAATATTCTATCTTAAAAATTATGCATTATTTTACATCATCTTTAATAACAATAAGATTATTCATAATTTTCATTGCGGTTGTCGGAAGAACTACATGTTCCAAGCCATCCGCAATACTGATAATTTTTCCTGCCCCTAAAACAACTTCTTCACCTTTGTAAGTAAATTTGTAATCCGTTGCCCTATCTGAACGAATAGTAATCTGTGATGTCATATATATACTCCTTAATTCGGCTGTAACAACGATTATTATAACGAATAGAGTAAAAAAAATCAAGATATTGATATGTATTTATTTACTTTGAGAAAAAAATATTGTATTATGGCATAGTAATTAAAAGGTTAAACGATTTTATGAAAAAAGAAGATTTTATAAAAAAACTTTTTTCAATTGATACTAAAAGTTCCAACAGAACTATTGTAAATATTTTTGGAATTAAGATTAAAGTATTAAAAAAAGCTGCAAAAGATATTAGCAAAAAATACTTTGAATTTGACGGAGATATTACTGAAATACCTAAAGCAACAGGATATTTGAGAAAAATTCAACTTGCCGATTTAAAATTATTAAAAATTTTTGATAAATTATGCAAAGATAATAACCTTGAATATTTTCTGAATTATGGAAATTTACTCGGAGCGGTTAGACACAAAGGCTTTATTCCTTGGGATGATGATGTCGATGTCAGTATGATGCGAAAAGATTATGACAAACTCATCAAATTATTTTATAACGGAATTCCTAATTATGACGATTTATATTTTGAATTTCAAAATAACGGAGTAAATAAATGTTTGTTAAAACTTAAGCATAAAAACGTAAAAAATATAGCAATAGATATTTTTATGACAGATTTTTATTATAAGAAAACAACTCCGGAAGAAAAAGAAAAACTGAATTTCCTAATTCACAAAATTATAAACCGTCGCATATATAAATTATTCCGTTATATTTATAAAAATAACAATGACAAAATGAGAACAAGAATTCTTAAAACTGTTAATGAAGAAATTTTACAGGGTAATACTGTTGATGAATCAATACATCCGGCTATTTTTGACAGTATAGAATTCCCGCATTCCAATAAATATTTGGTATTTGATTATGAAGCAATATTCCCGCTTAATGAACTTGAATACGAAGGATATAAATTCCCTTGTCCAAACGATTTTGACAAAGTTTTAAAAACAGAATTCGGAAATTACATGTCGATGCCCAAAAATTGCTATCCAAGACATTCATACTCCGGAGATACGACAATTGATGAAAATTTAGAAAAATTTATAAACGAATAGGGGTTAAAAACATGACTAAAAAAACAATTGGCTTTACATTAGGATGTTTTGACGTATTGCATACAGGACACATAAACTTATTAAAAAATGCAAAAGGTTTGTGCGACAAATTGATTGTAGGAGTTTGTTCTGATGAATATATAGACAAAAATAAGAAAAACAGATGTTTTAACCTTGAAGAAAGAATTAAAATCTTAGATGCATTAAAATATTGCGATGTTGTAGTTCCTGAAGATACACTTGATAAATTGACATTATGGAATAAATACAAATTTGATTATCTGTTCGTTGGCAGTGATTGGTATGGAACCGAACAATACAAAAAATGGGAAGAAGATTTAAAATCTGTTGATTGCACAGTAATATATTATCCTTATACAAAAGGGGTTTGTTCTTCAGATTTAAAAACTAAAATTTAACAAATTATAGTTTTAAATTTTTTCTGTCCACAACAATTTGCTCACCGGTTTCAAGATTTTTAACAGAAACTTGACCATTTGATATTTCATCTTCACCCAATATCAATGCTTTTTGCGCCACTTTTGAGGCTTTCTCAAGTTGTTTTGTAAATTTTTTATTTGCCAGATCAAATTCAACACTGCAACCTTGATTTCTTAATTCCTGAGCCAATTTGAACGCTTCTTGAGTATTATTTGAAACAATATAACCATCGAGTTTTTTACTATTTTTCTCAGGCAACAGTGAAATTAATCTCTCCATACCCATAGCAAAACCTACAGCAGGAGTGTCTTCCCCGCCCAGTTGAGATACAAGTCCATCATATCTCCCGCCGCCACATACAGCATTTTGAGAGCCCAAATTGTTTGATTTTATTTCAAACACCGTTCTTGTATAATAATCCAAACCTCTTACTAAAAGTTTATTTTCGGAATATTTTACACCCATTGCGTCCAAATATGATTTTAATTCGGTATAGTGTTCTCTGCATTCATCACACAAAAAGTCTGACATTATGACTTTTTGGATTTCCGGTTTTGAATATATTTTTTGGCAATCTTCAACTTTGCAGTCTAATAAACGTAAAGGATTTTTTTCATAACGATTTTGGCAATCTTCGCACAAATCATTTAAATACGGTCTTAATACAGATTTTAATTTCTCTTTAAATTCTGCACGGCACTTTGGACATCCAAGAGAATTGATTTCGACTTCCAAATCGTTTAAGCCAATTGATTTTAAAAAATCTACCGCAGACATAATAACTTCTGCATCCGCAGCAGGCTGTTTTATCCCAAACATTTCAACCCCGACTTGGTGGAATTGTCTTTGACGACCTGCTTGTGGTCTTTCATATCGAAACATCGGGCCTTTATACCACAGTTTTACAGGCGCAGATAGCCTTGCCATGCCGTTTTCTATATACGAACGAACAACACCCGCTGTATTTTCAGGGCGCAATGTAATTGAACGTTCACTTTTTTCAAAAGTGTACATTTCTTTATTAACAATATCTGTTGTGTCACCTACCCCGCGAGAAAATAAATCTGTCACTTCTATGATAGGGGTTCTTATTTCTTTAAAACCGTACGCACCAAATATTTTTTGGGCTTTTTCTTCTACAAATTGCCACATATCTACATCTTGCGGCAATATATCCTTTGTTCCTTTTAATACTTTTATAATCTGTGCCATAATTTGATTATATTATTTCAAAGTTAGTAGTCAAATATGATATAATTACAAAAAAGGAGAGAAAAATGAAATTTCTTCATACAATGATTAGGGTAAAAGATATCGAAAAAAGTCTTGATTTTTATACAAAATTATTCGATTTAGAAATTGTAAAAAAAATGCGCCTTGAAGATTGTTGGTTATATTTTTTGCAAGATAAAGAATCAGGAGCACAAATAGAATTGACATACAATGATGAAACTCCAAAAGAAGGATACCAATTAGGTTCAGGCTTTGGACATTTTGCATTTGAAGTGGACTCAATGGAAAATTTTACGCAAAAGCTGAATTCTCTTGGATACAAGTACTTGTATGAACCTTTTGATTTAACAGGGGATAATGATATTATTGCATTTGTACAAGATCCTGACGGATACGAAGTAGAACTAATAAAAAAATAATCTAAATTTTATCTTTTTGGTTTAAATCATCAACATTCTCAAACATTACTCTCTTAATAGCGTCCATTTCTTTTAAAGATACCGGAGGTTTTTGAGGGATTTGAGCAGAATTTGATTGAGCAATTTCATAAGATTTTATTGAACGTTTACCGGTTAAACGCTGCATAAAATTGTAATATTTTTTCTTAAAGCCGGTTGAATTGTTTTGTCTTGTTTCAATGTCAATCAATTCATCTCTTGTATGAGTTTTAATAGGAATACCAACAGATGATCTTGTAAGCATTTCACCCAGAGTTGTATCCGCTAAAGTTACCCAGCTCATTCCTAAAAGAGAACCGTTATAAGATTTCATAAATGTAGAATTAAATAAATCAATCAATAAAGTTTGATAGAATAATCTTGAACCTTCTTGAACAAATCTTTCTTTGAATTTGGTATTAGCACCATCTTTATCATTACCGTTAGATTTTAACATTACCATATTATAATTGTCTGTCATCAAGAACCATATCGTTGCAATCGATGCGGCGGTTTTTGCCAAATTTGACAATTCAGCATTTGATACACTTGATAAAGAATCTACATTAAATGCTTTTAATAAATTGATTTGAACATAATCTTTAAATTCTTTTTCACTGATTTTTTTATTTGTGAAGTCTTGAGCTTTTTTACTTATTTTTTCAAAACTTTTTGCGAGTGAATCTATATCTTTAGATGCTGATTTTGGTTTTGCTTTTCTAAATACGCTCATAATTTTTTCATCAATCATCCAATATGGGAGCGTTATAGTATTCCACATAAATTTGAACGGTGCAATAACAAAATTCACGGCAGGTTTTATTTTTTTATCACGCATACCTAAATCTAAAATCTTTTTGCCGTCCTCAATTTTTATTTTGTCATTACCTATTTTTTCATATTGAGCAGCAAGCTCACCAAATCCGTTTTTCCTTAATACTTCAACTACTGACTTAAATTTATCTGCATCAACTATATATTTTTCGGTAGTCAATTTTTTATAAAGTTCCGTAAACGGTCTGTATAAAACTTTTTGCTCAAAAATTTTGACTGCATTTTTCAAAGAAACTTCTTTATCCGTCAAAAGAGGTTTTTCCCTGTCAATTGCAGTACCGTCCAAACGTTGGAGAGGATTAGACTTTTTATAATTCTCAATTACATTTTGAAATGCTTTTTCTATTTTCAGTTTTTCATATTTTTCAGGATTTGAAGTCTTCATTTTTTCAAAATATTTTAAAACCGCCTCCTGAATTTTAGGAATATTTTTAAAACCTTTAATTCCATATCCGGCAGCCAAAACTACCGCAGAAGCTTTCATCAAAGTATCAAATGACAATAAAGGTTTTTGTTGTTCTTTTGGTTGAGCAGTAGGAGCACCTGTTGATGATACAGGGTCTTTTTCAGGTTTTTGTTCAACAGGTTTGATGTTTGCTTCGGGAGCATTTTCTTTTTTATTTATTTCACGAGCCTGTTCCGGAGTTAATCTTGTGATATATTTCCCGTTAGACAGACGTGAAAACATTTCTGTTAATAATACTGTGGTACCGGTTAAAATTACAATGCCTAATTTTGATTTGTTAATGAACTTTTGGAAAGCGCCCATTGTAATCAAGGTTAAATAACCGCTTGTTAAAATTCTGCTTGTTTCTTGTTTAAATCTTATTTTTCTTTCTTTATTAGCAGCTTTTGAATCATCATCCATCATTCTTGACAAGTTATACGCATCATTTGCCAAAAATATCGCAGGGGGAAGTCCTGAAACAAGTCTATTTAAAGCTCTTTCATGCTTTGTATCATAATTGCCTGTTTTGGGGTCAAACATTTTCATTTCACTTTGAAAAACACTTGAATCAAGATTAGACTCAACTTTTTCACGCAATTTTTGAATTTCAGCTTCTGTTAAATCTTTAACTTTTTTACCTATTTTTTTAGCATAAGCATTCTTCGCATCTTCAAGTTTTACATCTCTGTAAGTTATTAAACCAACTAAAGAGTTTACTTTCGAGTCAATTTTAGAACGCTGTCTGATATTTTTGAAAAACTCACTCTCATATTTTTCACTTGCCCAAGTTTTAAATCCCGGAACTTTTCTTAATGCCCCGACAATACCGTTTAACATGTCTGCCGGAAGTATTTTAAACGGGTAAAGAATACCATCCATAGCCAAATGAGGAATAGTTTTTTTACGGATTGAAATATTATCACCGTCAACTGTAATTAAATTTTTTGTTCTATCACTATGGGTTTTTGTTATATTTTCAAACAAATCCTCTCCCATATTGCCAAGATATTTTCGTGAAAAATCTAAAAACTCTTCTTTGCTGTAAACTTTTTTGAGAGGTTTATATAGAGAAAGACCTTTAAAGCTTATTTCATTATTTTCAGTCTTTAAAGGTCTCTCAATATCTCGATAATTATTTTGTGACAGTAATTCCGAATTAGGCACAGAATTAGGGGATAGATATCCCTCCTTATGCTTGAGTTTATCTATTCGAAACTGTAAATTACTATTCACTAACATATTATTTGAAATCCGTTTTAACTATTCTCTTTCATATTAAAAACAAAGGCAATATTTTTTTGCTATTTATTTACTTAAATTTACAAAAAAAGATGCTTATTAAAAGCATCTTTTCATCATCTATTTTATTTCTTTAATCCATCCGTCTGGAGCGTCAATCTTGCCATACTGAATTCCGGTTAAAGTATCATATAATTTTTTAGTTATCTCACCAGGAGCCTCCATGCCTGACGGGAAGCAAATTTCTCTGCCATGGTCAACAATTTTTCCGACAGGAGAGATGACCGCAGCCGTTCCGCAAAGTCCGCATTCGGCAAAATCATCAAGTTCTTTTAAATAAACTTCTCTTTCTTCTACTTCCAATCCCAAATACTCTTTTGCGACATACATCAAAGATCTGCGTGTAATTGAAGGTAAAATACTCGGAGATTTTGGAGTGACAACCTTATGATCTTTTGTTATAAATATAAAGTTCGCACCACCCGTTTCTTCAACTTTTGTTCTTGTTTGAGGATCAAGATATAAGTTTTCTGCATAGCCTTCCTTATGAGCTGTAACACCAGCATGAAGGCTCATTGCATAATTAAGTCCGGCTTTAATATGCCCTGTACCATGCGGTGCAGCCCTATCAAAATCGCTTACTTTTAAGGCAATGGGTTTTGAACCTCCCTTGAAATATGGTCCAACAGGAGATACGAAAACTCTAAACATAAAGTCTTGAGCAGGTTTTACTCCCATTACAGGAGAATAACCAAACAAATATGGTCTTATATACAGACTTGCACCTGTTCCGTATGGCGGAACATATTTCAAATTAGCTTTAACTGTTTTGATAACAGCGTCAACAAATTTATCTTCAGGATATGGCTGCATTTCAAGTCTTAATGCTGTATCATGCATTCTTTGTGCATTCAAATCAGGACGAAAAATAACAACCCTGCCATCAGCTGTTTCATAAGCTTTCATTCCCTCAAAACAAGTTTGGGCATACTGAAGAACACATGCACATTCATTCATTGTTATATTTTCATCATCAGTTAGAATTCCTTCGTCCCACTGACCATCTTGAAACATTGAAACAAATCTTTTATCTGTCTTGAAATAACCAAAACCTAAATTTGCCCAATCTATATTTGCTTTTTCCATTGTCATTACCATTTTGACTCCCTATATATTATCTTGAAAATTTTATCTTATCTGTACAGGCATAATCAAACAGATAAAATCATCCTCACTGTTTGGTTTTAATACAGTTGCAGATAACGGTGCATTCAAACCGATTACAACTTCGTCACTTTCAATAATTCTTAAAGCATCCAATACAAACTTGTAATTAAACGCTATTAAAAGTTCTTCATCTGTATATTCAATATCAATAGTATCTTCAGATTTTCCGGCTTCCGGAGTATCAGCTGTAAGAGTTAATTCGTTATCGGCAAAATGCATTTTAACAATACTTGTCTTATCATTAACCATAACAGATACTCTTTCTAATGCCGCAATTAATTGAGATACATTTACCACCGCTTTTTTAGGACTTTCAGACGGAATTAATTGGTTATATCTTGGGAATTGACCTTCTAAAAGCCTTGAAATTACTAAAATCTTTTCTGATTTAAATATAATCGTTGATTTGTCTTTGCAAATTTTTACAGCTTCTTCATCAATAAAGGAGCTCATCTTAAGTAATTCATTCAATGTTCTTGAAGGTATAATTAATTGAGTTTGTTCTTTTATGCCGCTGGTTAATTTTTCTCTAACTCTTGCCAGCCTGTTACCGTCTGTTGAAGCAATTTCAAGCATGCCATCATTAAATTCACAAACAATACCTGACAAAAGGTTACTAACTTCGTAACTTGCAGCAGCGAAACCCGCTTGTTTAATACCTTTTAAGAACGGATTTAATTCCACATCAAAACATTTTGATTCCTCAATTTCATAATTGAATACATCTTGAGGAAATTCAGATGCTGAAATTCCGATTATATCAAATTTAGATTTTTGGCAGGTGATAGTAACATTTGTACTGCCTTCTTCTACTTCAATAGTTACCAAATCGTTTCCTAATTTTGAAACAATTTCATTCAATTTTTTCGCAGGAAGTGTAATTTTCCCTTGCTCTTGAACTTGCGCATCAACTTTTGTAATAACAGTTAACACTAAATCTGTTGCAGATAAACGAATTTGATTATTTTCTAATGTTTCAATCAAAATATTGTATAACACAGGTTGAACAGCTTTTTGAGATGTAGCTCTTTCAACAATTCTTATACCGTTTAATAAATCCTCTTTTCCTATAATAAATTTCATACCCTACTCCTTAAGTTATTTGAATTATAGTACAAACATAGCAAAAAAGATAGAAAAATTGTAAAAATACATGTTTATAATAAAATTGTTATATGAATTTAGATAGCCGAATTGATAGTTTACTATCTCCTATTGCAAACAAAATTTCAGCAGTAATATTTTCACACGTCACAATAAATGGAGTCCGTGTAGAATTTTTGATTGCATTACTAATAATCGCGGCATTATTTTTTACTATAAGAACAAGGTTTATCGGATTTTGGGGATTTAAACACGCACTGGATTTATTAACTCAAAAATACAAACACCAAGATGCTATAAAAAAGAAAAAGAAAGGTGAGGTTTCATCCTTTCAAGCTCTTACTGCGACAATTTCAGCTTCTGCAGGAATGGGAAATATCGTAGGTTCTGCATTAGCAGTTTCAATCGGCGGACCCGGAGTAATTTTTTGGATGATTATTGCCGGAATTTTTTCTATGGCATTAAAATTTTCTGAAGTGTTATTGGGGATTAAATTCAGACAAATTAATCCTGACGGTTCATCATCAGGCGGTCCGATGTACTACATAATAAACGGATTAAAAGCACCTTGGATTAAGCCATATACTCCATACCTTGCAAATATTTATGCTGTATGCTGTTTGTTTGCAATGATTGGAGGTTGGAATTTGTTCCAAATAAACGCAATAACAACTCAAATAACCAATGTGACAGGACTTTTTAACGGCCAAAGATGGTTATTTGGTTTAATTGTTGCTACAATTACATACATTACAGTTATTGGCGGAATAAAAGCTATCGGAAAATTTACATCAAAAGTTACACCTGTAATGTGCAGTTTATACGTATTTTCGGCATTTATTATTTGTTTATTAAATATCCATAACGTTCCTCATACTATCGAAATTATTATTCGCGAAGCATTTAAACCGCAAGCCCTTGTTGGCGGAGGAGTTTTTGGCTGCATGCTATGGGGATTTAGGCGCGCAATGTTTGCGAACGAAGCCGGACTTGGCACAGCACCTATTGCTTTTTCTGCTGTTAAAACAAGCAAGCCCGTTGCTCAAGCATTTATTGCAATGCTTCAACCTTTTGTAGATACCGTAATTGTTGGAGCTTCAACCGCTTTTATAATTGTTGTAACCGGAGCATATAAAGACTTTTTAGGCCATGCAGCCGGAATTGAATTGACTTCTCATGCGTTTGAAACAGTTTGTCCGTTTTTCCCGATATTATTAACAATTATGGCTGCATTTTTCGTACTTTCTACAATGTTATGCGGTTCATATTACGGAGTAAAAAGCTGGACTTTTCTGTTTGGAGAATCAACTCTTAAAACAAGAACTTTCCAAGTTATTTATTGTATATTCATTGTAATAGGTTCTGCAATGAATTTAAAAAGTGTAGTAAATCTATCTGATGCTTTTACTTTATTTCTTGCGGTACCAAACTTGTTTGCAGTATTCCTATTATCAGGTATTATAATGAAAGAACTAAAAAGATATTGTAGAAGATACAAAATCGGATTTTTTAAAGAAAAATAGTCCCCTTAATGGATAGACAGGGGTAAATATTTTAATCATAATGTATAGATAGACTGGTAAAATTATTAGAAAGAGGAGAGATAAATGATTAAAAAAGGATGTCTTGATATCGTTCAAGAGAAATGTAATAGTTGCCACGACTGCGTTTTAGGAAATTGCAGAAAAAATGTAGTGTTTTCTGACGGAAATCCTGAAAGCGCAAAAGTGATGTTTATAACAGATGTTCCAAATGAACTTGAAGATGAAGCAGGAAAACCATTCGTCGGAAAATGCGGTGATCTTTTCAATACATTTTTAAAAGATGCAGGAATTTCAAGAGAACATGATGTATATATAACAAATACCGTAAAATGCAGACCTCCTGAAAATAGAGTTCCGACTGAAATTGAAAAAGCTTTATGCCACAAATTCTTGTCTGCACAAATTGATATTATGAATCCAAAAGCTATTGTTTTCTGCGGAACAACTGCTCTAAAATCATTCCGTGATGAAAAGAAAATGCAAATTTCTAAAATCAGAGGGCAATGGTTTGATTTAACAATAAATGGTGTAACGTACAAAGCTATGGCAGTTTATCACCCATCATATCTTATGAGAAACCGCTCAACAGAAGAAGGTTCTCCAAGATATCTTATGGCTCAGGATTTGAGAGAAATTAAAAAGACTGTTATTGGCGAAAACTCTAACCCATTTAGCAATGAATTAGTTGCCATGACTGTATAGTGTGGTATTTGATGTCTTTTGATATATAAAAGATCATAATTAAGTTCAGGATAGCAGAAAATAAAAAAAGACCGTTAATAATATTAACGGTCTTTTTGTATATTTAACTTAAGATGTAAAAATTAGTGATTAGCAGCTTCTGCATCATCTCTTCTTCTTACATATAAGTTTTTCAATGTTTCATCGTCTACTGCAGATACGTGAACATCAACTAAATGATCTTCTGTATCATAACGACCAATTAAGTTTTTAAACAATACTGAGCTTGTTTGTAAATAACCTTTAGAAGCAGTACCGTCTTCAACAAAATTGCCATCTTCGCCTCTTGAGTATACTCTGATAACATTGTTGTTTGCATCTGTTTGACAGAAGAATTGTTTTTCTCTTGTGCAATCTAAAATATCTGCATCCATACGGTTTGAAGGGTTGCTATACATTTCAACAAAGAAACCTTTTGGAGAATTTACAACTTTTCCATCAGCTGTTTTTAATGAGAATGGAGAAGAAGGTATTCTAAATACTGTTTTACCATAGCTTAAATGTCTTCCTTTATAATCTTGAATTTCAGTATTATAAATTAGATTGTATTTAGATGAATTTAATACATCCATATCACCGATTTCACGGTTGTTGTATTCCCATTCACGAGTTCCTACATAGTGGATAATGTTGCGGTTTGAATTACCGTTGAAAATGTTTGCTCCTGCAGTACCATCAATATCCCAGCTATGAAGATTTTTCATTAATGTATCCAAAGGAATAGGTCTTACGTAGTTGTCTTTCCATTGAATAATTGTATCGTGAGTAACATGGTAACTGCCGGTATCAACATAAACTGTATCGAATTTTGTTCTATCGATATAGACAGTATCTCTAATTGTATCACCTTTACCGCCACAGCCGTGACCATTTGTTATAACAGTAACATTTGTAGTATCACTTGCATTAGCTTCTGCATAAGCATATGAAGGTTCTTCTGTACAAGCATTTAAGCCTACAAGAGCACCTAATGCGGCAGGAGTAAGAGCTATAATCATAGCACCTTTTCTTAAACCATTTACTGATTTGTGGTCATCATCTTTTTTAGAACCGAAATAAACTGATTTCTTTTCTTCAGAAGTTTCCGGTTGTGGAGCCGGAGCCGGTTGTGGAGCCGGAGCCGGTTGTGGAGCCGGTTGTGGTGTATCATTCATCACTCTGCGTGGTTGGCAGCATGAAAAACTACTAATTGAATTAACTTGCATAATATATTTGCCTCCTATTTTTCTATATGCATACTTTAAAACAGAACATAAAATAACTTGCTAGTATTTTATCCCTATTAAAAAAGAATAAAACAAAAATCAAGCTATGTCTAGCATTTAGGGGCAAATCAGCCTTAATATATCTTAATATATATCTATTGTTGAGCCAATTTTTCTCTTACTAATGCCTCAATTTGAGCAAGTATATCTGGGTTTTCTTCCAAATATTCTTTGGCTTTTTCTCTTCCTTGACCAAGTTTTTCATCATTAAAGCTAAACCATGCTCCTGCCTTATTTACAATATTAAAGTTAACGGCTACATCTAAAATATTACCTATTTTAGAAATACCTTTACCAAAAATAATATCAAATTCCGCAGATCTAAATGGAGGAGCAACTTTATTTTTCAAAACTCTAACTCTTACATGGATACCAACTTCACCATCATCCCCTTTAAGAGTTTCAGTTTTTCTGATTTCCATACGAACTGAAGAATAATATTTTAAAGCATTACCGCCTGTTGTTGTTTCAGGGTTGCCGTACATGACACCAATTTTCATACGTAATTGGTTAATAAATATAACAGTAGTACTGGTTTTACCGATAATACCGGTCAATTTTCTCAATGCCTTTGACATCAAACGCGCCTGCAAACCCATTTGTTGATCTTCCATAGAGCCCTCAATCTCAGCCTTTGGAACCAAAGCAGCAACGGAGTCAACAACAACGATATCAACCGCTCCGGAACGAACGAGTTCTTCTGTAATATCAAGTGCCTGTTCTCCTGTATCAGGTTGTGAAATAAGCAAATTATCAACATCTACGCCTAAATTTCTTGCATATTCAGGGTCAAGAGCATGTTCCGCATCCACATAGGCGGCAATTCCGCCTTTTTTCTGGCATTCTGCAACAATATGTTGTGCAAGAGTAGTTTTACCTGAAGATTCAGGACCATAAACCTCAATAATACGTCCGCGTGGTATGCCGCCAATACCCAATGCAATATCCAAAGACAAAGCTCCGGTTGGAATAGCATCAACACTAACTGTTGCCTTTTCGCCCAATTTCATTATTGAACCTTTACCAAAATCTTTTTCAATTTTTTCTATTGCAAGTTTTAGCGCTTTATTTCTTTCTTCACTTATATTTACTACCGGTGCTTCTTTTGTTGCCATTTTTATATCCTCTTTCAATTTTATATTACACTTTCACATAAAATAAGGAGACTCTTCGGGATAAATTCCAAGAATGCTCTGCGAAGAATCTCTTTATTATACAAAATTATACATCCTACACTTTTAATGCCTTAAAGCAACACACTCTAAAGTATAGATATATTTACCCCTACTCCCAAACGTATACTTCTTTTTTCTTATAGAAACCTAAACCAACAGGTCTGTAGCTGTTTAGTTCATTTTTCAATTGGTATACTTCTTTATTCAAGTCAACAATCTTTTGTTTCAAAGTTTCGTTATCTGTTTTGCAGCGAATTAATTCAACTACAACATCGTCCATTCCTTCAAGTTTTTCATCAATAACTTTAGAAATTCTGTCACTTAACTTTGTTTCTAAATCTTGTAATGAAGTCAAAATATTTCTAATAGCAGCTTCGTTGCCTTTCAAAGCAGCGCCGGAGCTAACAGTAGCAGGCACATTAGATGTAATCGGGTTTGAGACAACTCCATTTACTTTTGCCTGTACTTTTCTCAAATTTTTCACTTCATCATATGAAAAATAAGTATGTCCTTTTTCATTTTTTCTTGGTCTTATATCGGCCTTTTTACATAATTCAACAATTTCTTTGTTGTCTGTTCTCAAGATGGTTCTTACTTCTTGAGGTGTTAAAGTTCTCTCTTTCAAATTGTCTTGTATCATTCCATTTATCCCTTAAATAAAAAACATTCCCACTCTCATTCTATAATATATTTTTTTAATAGACAAATACTTTTTATGTATTCATGAAGAAATGTAAAGATGAATTTTTACTATTTGCGCATATACATTAACCTGTAATTATATTTTGTCAATTATAAGAATGATTTAATATTTCATTATTTGGGGTAAAATAGTGAAAGAGAATTGCGAGGAATAATATGTATAAAGGATTGATAAACAAATACAGAGAATTTTTACCGGTAACTGATGAAACACCTATTGTTACGCTTAATGAGGGGAATACACCACTTATAAAAGCTGACAATTTAGCTAAAAAAATTGGAATTGATGCAGAAATTTATTTAAAATTTGAAGGCTGTAATCCGACAGGAAGCTTTAAAGACCGCGGAATGACCATGGCAGTATCAAAAGCGAAAGAAGAAGGAAGCGGCGCAATCATTTGTGCTTCAACCGGAAATACCTCTGCTTCTGCTGCTGCATACGGGGCTAAAGCGGGATTGAAAACCTTTGTTTTAATTCCTGACGGGTACATAGCACTTGGCAAACTATCTCAAGCCATGATGTATGGGGCTGAGATTATTGCAATACAGGGAAATTTTGACAGAGCACTTGAACTTGTTCGGGAAATCTCTGACAAATACCCGATTACACTTGTAAACTCTGTTAATCCATATCGTATTGAAGGTCAAAAAACAGGAGCATTTGAAATTTGTGAAGCTTTATGCGGAGCTCCCGATTATCATTTTATTCCTGTCGGTAACGCAGGTAATATAACTGCTTATTGGAAAGGATACAGAGAATGGTATTTGGCAGAAAAGCTAATAACTTTGCCTAAAATGATGGGGTTTGAAGCGGAAGGAGCTGCTGCTATTGTTAAAGGAGAAAGAATATTAAATCCTGAAACACTCGCAACTGCAATAAGAATTGGCAATCCTGCAAGCTGGAAACAAGCTGAAGCTGCTCGTGATGAAAGCGAAGGAATGATTAATAGTGTAACAGATGACGAAATAGTCAATGCTTACAAACTTATTGCTTCAACTGAAGGTATTTTAGCAGAACCAGCCTCAGCAGCTTCAGTTGCAGGACTGATAAAAGTTAAAGATCAGATCAAAGAGGGCTCAAGAATTGTTTGTATCCTTACAGGAAACGGCCTAAAAGATCCTGACAACGCCATAAAATATTCAAATGCAGACGTCAAAAAGACTTCTTCTGATATGAATGATATTTTGAGAGTTATGAATATATAAAAAGAAAGGGTGAAACAATTGTTTCACCCTTCTAGTTTAAATTTTTATATCATATCTGACTTTTTGCTCACCGTTATCTATTTTGCCGTTATTATTTTGGTCAACAAAAGTGTTTAATGTCTGATTTGTTTTGGTGTTTTCTGATGAGTAATTGATTGTAGTAATTTTTCCGGTTTTATCCTTATTTACAAAAAGATATTTACCATCTTCTTTTCCATATCTGATAAGCACATCCCCATTTTTACGTTTTTCTGAAACGCCTTGGATATTTTTAAATTCTCCGTTCAATAAATTCGAATATAACTGTTCAAAAGTTTTTCCTGTTTTTTCATTTTTTTCGTTATTCTTGCTCATCACGATACGACTGGTAACTTTGCCTTCGGAATCGTAATTCAAAGATACCTGCCCTTCATCTGCAATATGTAAACCTATATTTTCAATTTTTTCGTCAGAATTTTTCCTTATTGAACCTACAATATTGCCGTCAGCATCTTTGTAAATATAAATTTTACCGCCATCACCTGCAGTTATCGTATTTGCTAATTTGTGACCATTTCCGCTTATATATGCAGAAATTTCTTCCGGATTTTTTAATTTATCTAATTTAGCTTTAAGACCTGTATCATCATATTTCATTTTAGAAATATCATTTAATAAGTCTTTTGTTTCATTTGTTGAAGAAGCATTAGCACCTGCGCCACCTTGATTTGTTTGTTGTGGTTTTCTGAAATCAAACAATGGACCGCTCAAATTTGGCGCAAATGCGGAAAATCCGCCAAAACCGAAATTAAACAACGGCATAGACGGCATCACATAATTGAAAGCACCACCGAATAAGAATGGATAGCCATAATTCATAAAAGGTAATGTAAAATTAATACTCATACTCAAATTCCCCCATATAAAATTTTCCCCGTATGTATATATAAAGTATATGAGTAGTAAATAATTGCTTAAGATTTTAAAAATATTAATTTATATTAATTTGTAATATCAACATAAGCGTATGCATTAAAATCCAGAGATCCATAAATTATTTTTAATTTATCCGGATTTTGCTCATCTGTGAGCCAATTTGCAAACAAAATTTCTTCTTGATCAAAATCTTCATTAGTTTCGATTGCCGGAATTTTTGCAACAAGAAAATGTGCCTGATACAAACTCAAAACAGGTCTGCCATTTACCATTTCCCCTTGTACTTGGTAATGCCCAACAGGAACAATACCTTCTCCTATTTTCAACTCAACAGGCAAAGAAACTACTGGCAAAGATGCATCTTCACCTTGCTCATTATTTATTATTTCAGTTTCATTGCTCTGGCTGAATTCCTCGCCTTTAGGACGCTTCCTACGCTCTGCCCAATTTTTCCATTTATTAACTTTTGAATCAATTTTTTGTATAGCATCCTCAAAATCTTCATCAGTAACAAATTGTGGCTCTTTGGCATTATTTATTATTTCATCATTATTGTAGTTGTCCCACAAATCAGTATTAAAATCCGCATCTGCACTGTATGCGGGACACATAATTAATGAACATAAAAAAAGTATAATAAATCTTTTCATACACATATCATAATGCTTTTTATTAAAAAGTCTATATTGATGTGTGATAAAATAGGGCATTTAATGTATATAAAGGCATAATTACAGAAAATATGTTATAATATTAATATAGATTTGAAAGGTTTTTTGCAATGTCCTATTATGACGATTTACTTACTAAAATTCCGAAAATTAAAAAAATCTTAGACAACGATACAGATTCTACAATTTATCATTACACAAAGCCGGAAAAACTTTTAGGCATAGTTGAAAACGGGACTTTGAGATTTTCTAATGTACTTTATTTGAATGATAAAGCAGAAGTTGCATATTCATACAAACTCATTATCAATCTAATTGATGAAACACCAAATTTAAATTCTGATTTATTTAATAAAATAAAAAAACACTTTGCAGATAAATATAAACACATCGTTGACGGAAGCGGAGAACTTTTAAATAATCTTGAATATTTTACTACCTCTTTTTCTTCTGAAAATGACAACCTGACATTGTGGAACAATTACGCAAAAGGCAAAAGCTACACCGGATATAACATAGGATTTAATAAGAAAAAACTTATCAAAGAAATGATTGACAAAGGCTTTTTGCCAATATATGGCAGTGTTATTTATGAAAGATCAAAACAAATAAAAATAATACGCAATATATTCAAAAAATGGAACAATCTTTTTGAAAAAGCATTACAGAAAAAATGTAATAACAAAGTCAAACTTTTTGATATATTATTTGAGCTTGTTGATGTTTTGAATATTGTCAGTATATTTTTCAAAACACCTCAATTTAAAAATGAGAAAGAGTACAGAATAGTTATAGTCAGCGCTTTTGGGGTAGAAGATTCAAAACCTACTAAAATTGTTGAAAAAAATGGATTATTTGTACCGTACATAGAATATTTCTTTGATAAAACATCAGTTTCATCTGTCAATATAGGGCCGACATTTGAAGAAAACATATTCTACACAAGCACAAACAGAATGCTTTTAAACTACGGATACGAAAATATTGAGGTAAATCGCTCTAAAATCCCACTTAGATACTAAAAAATTATTTTCTGTTGTTTTCTTTAAACGGATTGCTTACTTTTTTTACTCGGAGCATTTCTTTCAAATCATCAATAATAAGTTCTTCTTCCTCTTCCAATTCAGGTTTTCGCTTGTTGGAATTGATGACATTTGCAACATTCATCATAGCAAGCGAATTTAGAGTTGCCCTTAATACGGCACTTTGATCCATATAAGGATTTTGCTGTTCTTGGTCTTCGCCTTCTTGGGCTTGTTGTTGAGCAAAATACTCCCCTCCCTGCCCCATTTTATCATCTGTTAATTTGGCTGCAGTTCCGGAAATATCACCACTTTTAAAATTGAATGCTCCACCGATTCCAAAAAATCCGGCAGACCTGTTATCGACCATAATCACTTACCTTCTTTTGGCAATCTGAAACTTATAGTTCCAAATCTCCGTGTTTATACTTTCTCACATATATTTTGCAATATACGATAAGATATTAAATCGTCTGAATGTATTATTTTGCTATATTCTTAACAAAAATTTACTTTTGCCGAAATTATTTTGCATAGTATAGCACATTTAATTGTAAAAAACAATAAAATATGGTATAATCGTAATATATAATTATATACGAGGTGAATATGAAATTTAATAAAAAGGCGTTCACACTTACTGAACTTATAATTGCATTAGGAGTTATTGGGGTTTTAGCAACTATTTTGATGCCTGTAATTACTAATATGATACCGGATCAGAATGCTATTATGGCAAAAAGAGCATATTATGCCGTACAAACTATTGTCAGTGACATAATTAATGACGGAGATTGTTATCCTGACACTTCAAAATCATCAAGTGAAGACTTACAAAGAATAGGTTTTGATGACGGCTACAAATATCCTGACTGCAAAGACTGGAAAGCAGAAAATGATGATTATTACACCGAAGATGAAATAGAAACACTGGAAGATGGGACAGAAGTAATAAAACATCGCAAAGGGGACCCAAAAGAATATTCAGCAAAGGTTAAATTTATTACTCTATTCAAAAAAGAACTGGATATAAAAGATGGAGAAAAAACTGAAACCGGCAGGGAAAAATTCGTAACCCGTGATGGTATTAGGTGGGGATTTGAAAATACCGCAGAATTTGACTCAAGAAAGATGGATAAAGATGCAGGTATTTGGTTATATATAGATATTAACGGGACAAAGAAACCAAATAAAATATATAATGCTCCAAGTACAAATCCTTTTAGATTACCTCCTTATAGTTGCACTCAGACGGAAGATGCTTCAACATACGACACATTTGCAATAAGAATTTTTGCAGATGGCAGTATACGAATTAATCCTGACGATGGATGGTTAAACAGAGTTCTTGATATAGATTACGATATATCAGGAAATAATGAAGGCGAAGATGAGTATTAAAGCAGCCGGATAATCGCGGGCAAAGAATTTTGTCTGAGGAAAGTCCGTGCATCCAAGAACAGGCCTCCGGAGAAACTCCGGGCGGTGCGAGCCGGCGGATAGTGCCACAGAAATGTAGACTGCCGATGGATTGAAAAATCACAGGCGATGGTGCAACGGTGAGTTAAGAGCTTCACCAGTGATATCGGAAGGTATCAGCTAGGTAAACCCAGGTCGGATGCAAGATTGAATTCAAAGGTTTGAGGTTGTTCGCCGACTTTGAAAAAAATCGCTAGAGACTATCGGCAACGATAGTACCAGATAGATGATTATCTAAAACAGAACACGGCTTACGGGCTGCTTTATTTTTTAAAAAGGGAATGGTATATATGCTATTTCCTTTTTTAAGTTAGATAAGTTAGATAAGTTGGATAAGTTGGATAAGTTGGATAAGTTCATATAGGTTTATTTATTTTATTATCCGTTCGGATATTTAATATTTCTAAATCACTGTAAATAACTTAGTACATATCAAACTTACCCTACACCCTACATCTGACTTTTTGTGTATAATGGAGAATATAAATAGCTTATAAGGGAATAAAAATGAAAAAAGTTTATATAGAAACAATGGGCTGTCAGATGAATAAATCAGATTCAGAAAGAATGTATGGCATGCTTTCAAATTTCGGTTACGAAGAAACAAATGAACCTAAAGATGCAGATTTACTTATGGTTAATACATGCTCTATCAGACAATTAAGCGAAGATAAAGCATACAGTCTTATCGGTACTTGGGGAAAATGGAAAAAATCCAACCCTGAATTAAAAATCGGCTTTTGCGGTTGCGTTGCCCAACAAAAAGCTCAAGAAATTTTTAAACGTGCACATTATGTAGATTTTGTTTTGGGAACCCATAAAATTTATTCACTCCCTGCTATTATTGAAAAAATTAATCAAGGCGAAAAAATTTGTGAATGCGAAGAAACTAACCAAACAGAAGATTCTGAAGCTGTTAAATATGACATAAACCGCGTAAAATCAGTGAATGCTTGGATTCCTATTACAGAAGGATGTAATAATTTCTGCACATACTGTATAGTTCCTTATACAAGGGGCAGAGAGCGTTCAAGACTTCCTGAAACAATTATAAAAGAAGTTAAGGATGCACTAAATTCCGGTTTTAAAGAAGTAACTTTATTGGGACAAAATGTAGATAGCTATGGAAAAGACTTTAAAGGCAGAAATTATCGCCTTGCAGATTTGTTAAAAGAAGTAAACGCAATAGAAGGTAATTTTAGAATCAGATTTGTAACCTCATATCCTACTGACATAACGGATGAACTTATTGAAACTGTTGTAGCTCTTGATAAAGTGTGTGAATATTTTCATATTCCTATGCAATCAGGCAATAGCGAAGTCTTAAAAGCTATGAACAGACGTTATGACAGGGAAACATACTCAAAAATTGCACAAAAAATCCGTAAAATGGTTCCTGATGTAACAATTACAAGTGATTTTATTGCAGGTTTTCCGGGAGAAACAGAAGAACAATTTTTGGACACACTCAGCGCAATGGAAGAACTTGAACTGGATTATTCAAATACTGCAGCATATTCTCCTCGAGAAAAAACTGTTGCTGCACGCTGGGTAGACAAATTTATTGATGAAGATACAAAATTTGAACGTCTGGCTCGTCTAAATGAACAAAACAGAAAATGCTGTCTTGCATCAAACAAAAAATTTGTCGGACGCACTATGGAAGTACTTGTTGAAAGTTTTGAAAACCACAAGGGTAAAAATATTATTACAGGAAGAACAAGAAATAATAAAATTGTTCATATCCCTTATGATGTTGATATTACCGGCGAGTTTGTCAATGCTAAAATAACAGGCTGCAAAACCTGGTATCTAAACGGAGAAATTCAATAACGAAAAAGGCAGTCCCTCCCAAGGCTGCCGTTTTTCGTTACACATAAAGGGTGTAACGAAGTACAATCCTTTTCAACTTTTCGCAAACCGTACAAATTTATGTACGTCTCGATCCTCATAAAACCGTGTTACTAAGTCTATCGTTTAAGCAAATCACGCACTGAAAATTTGCGGGTTTTGTTAGACAAGCTAAAGTCCAGCAACTTTCGCGCAATCGGATTTGTCTGGCGAGAGGGTTCAGATTTTTCAATAACCTCATTTACTCTTTCTCTGTTCTCATCCATCATTTTTAAGTTTTGTTCTGTTCTCTCATCCATGATTTCGATTATACCTCGTTACTCTTATATAAACAATTTTTATTTTGATTAATTGCCTAATTTTATATATTTTATATATAATCTTTACATATTGTTACATAAATTTCTATTTGGGTTATAATTAAGTTATGAAAAAAGGTTTGTTTATTACATTTGAGGGCGCAGACGGTTGCGGTAAAACAACTCAACTGAATTTGCTAAAAGATTATTTAATATCAAAAGGTTTTGATGTCGTAATTACAAGGGAACCCGGGGGAAAGGGACTCGGGGAAAAGGTTCGTGAAATATTATTGAATTATGACGGAGTTGTGTCAGATAGATGTGAATCTTTTTTATTTTTGGCAGACAGGGCCCAAAATATTGATATTATTGTGAACCCTGCAGTAGAACAAGGAAAAATTGTACTATGTGACAGACATACGGATAGTACAGTTGCTTATCAGGGATATGGCAGAGGTCTTGATATTACAGAAATCAACATGCTGAACAATCTGGCAACCCACAATAAAAAACCTGATTTAACTTTGGTTTTTGATGTAGATATAGAAACTTCAATGCAGAGAGTCGGACAAAATAAAGACAGAATGGAAAGCGCCGGAAAAGAATTCTTTAATAGAGTCAGAAACGGTTATTTGGAACTTGCAAAACAAGAACCTCAAAGAATTAAAGTGATAAATTCCACAAAATCCATTGAAGAAGTTTTTGAAAATGTAAAAGAAATAATTAATTCTTATATTATTTAATTCCGTATGATTTTAATATTTTTCTCAAATTCCCGTTTCTGGTTTCTTCAGAAATAACGGTGTTTACTGCGTGAATTAAACCTTCTGATTCAGGACCTTTTCTAAACGCAACGGCATACGGTTCTTTTGAAAATCTTTTTGGAAGTAATTTTACGGAACGGTCTTTTAAAGCATATCCGACCAAAATTGTATCATCCGAAACAACCGCATCCGCTTTTCCTTGTTTTAGTGCTCTGTATGCTTCACCATAAGTCCTATATCCAATAATGCCAAGGTTTTGTACTGCACCTCTCAAACTTTGTTCACTTGTTGAACCAAATACAATAATCGCTTTTCGGCCTTTCAAATCCCTCAGGCTTTTTATAGGACTATTTGCTCTAACAAGTAATGATTGACCAGCCACATAATACGGATTGGAAAAATCAAGGATTTGTGCTCTGTTTTTTGTTATTGACATCGTTGCAATAACCATATCAATATCTTCTGAATATAATTTCATTATACGATTTGAAGATGTAACAGGAACAAATTTAACTCTACCGCCGGCACCAAAAAGTTTTTTACCGATTAATTTTCCAAGTTCAACATCATATCCGGCATAATTACCGTTTTTGTCCAAATACCCGAAAGGATATGCATCAGTTTTCACACCAATTACAACTTGACCGCGCTTCATTATTTGGCTTAAAGTCGTTTCTACACTTTCTTCATCCTGTTTCCCGCAGCCAACACAAAAAAACATTATCAGTAAAAATGTTGCAATTATTTTCTTATACATAATAAAATCTCTTTCTTGTTTTAATAATATATTATCAGAGAAATATTGTAAATAGAAAGTTTACAATACAGGCACAAATTGAATTTTTCGAAAAAAAATGTTATAATGGTATATCTGTGAAAATTTTACCTAAAGGATTTTATGGGATTATTTGATAAATTTAAAGAAGTAACAAAAAAAGTTTCAGAAGTTGAAAATAATATATATAACGAAAAACGCGATTATCTTGAAATATATGAACGCAATTTGGAGTTAGAAAAGGAAATTGCACAACGAACTTCAGAATTGCACGATGCAAACAGAAGAATGCTCACCCTGCAGCATATATGGGATATGATGAATTCTTCTACCCCGCTGGAAAACGTTATGGAAGCTATAGTAAACAGTACTCAAGGCGAACTCGGGTATATGCATTGCGTTATTATAGAAAAATGTACAGATGCTGACGGTGAGTACCTAAAAATTCTGGCACAATCAAAAGACGAACTTATTGCGAGGTTAAATAGTATTATCGGAGCACCTGCAATACAATCAAGACGCTTAAATTATGATAAAAAAAGTGTTTTTGCAGATGCTTTAAACCAAAAAACAATCATTCAATCACGTTCACTAGATTTATCATTAAAAGCTGTTTTACCTGAAATCGGCCAAGAAACTGTTGCCAAAGTTCTTACAAACCAGCCTATAAAATCAGTAATTATAATACCTCTATTTTCCAGAGAACAAGAATTTGGATGGTTTTGCGTATTCTCATCCCGTGAAGAACTTGCGGATGCAGAAACAGATTTTTTAGGCTTATTTGCAAAACAAATTGAAATGGCAATTACGATTGCAAACTTATTCCAAGCAGTAAAACAAGAAGCTGTAACAGATGCACTGACAGGACTATATAACAGAAGATACTTTGAAGAAGAATTGAACAAAGAAATTGCCCGTGCCAAACGTTTAAAACAGCCTTTCTCGGTTATTGGAATAGACTTAGACTTTTTGAAAAAGATTAATGACACATACGGACATTCTTACGGGGATTTAGCAATAAAAACAATAGCAGAAGTATTAAAATCCAATGCTCGTTCAATCGATATTCCGGCAAGAATAGGCGGAGAAGAATTCAATGTTCTTCTTCCGGGTATTAGTTCAGAGGGTGCAATGATTGCAGCAGAAAGAATTAGAAAGTCCATTGAATGCCAAGAAATTGACACTATCGGGCATATAACAGGCAGCTTGGGAGTAGCAACATTCCTTGAACACACAGATAATGCCGAAGAATTGTTAGAATTAACAGACCAAGCAATGTATACTTCAAAACGCAACGGCAGAAACCAAGTTACACTTGCAAAACCTATCGGAGAAACTTCTTGGCAGGAAATTGCCGTAAATACATTTATAGATATTTTATCTAAAAATAGAGTCCCTATGGCGCAAAAACTCTCAAAAGATCTTTGCTCAAAACTCAAAGCTGCAAATGATGAAGGAGAACAAAAACAAGAAGTTCTTTATACAGTTGCAGATATGTTAAATAAACTGTATAACCCTATGCATGAACAGGGAATAGTTAAAAATAAAGTCCTGATGGCAACAACTTTGGCAAAAAGATTTGACCTGCCGAAGCAGGAAGTAGACAATTTACGTGTTGCAATTTTATTGTATGATATCGGGAATTTGATGATTTCACCGGGTCTTTTACAAAAAGCAACTCCGTTAACCGAAGAAGAATTAGCGAAAATCAAAAACCACCCAATTATTGCGGCTCGTGAAATTTTGAAACCTATATCATATATTCAAGATGTAATACCAATCATTGAACATCATCACGAAAATTGGGACGGAACAGGATATCCTAATAAAATATCAAAAGAAGAAATACCTTTAACTTCACAAATTATTTTAATTATTGATGAATATTTTGCCTTGATAGAAGCTCGCCCGTATCGTGCAAAAATGTCTTCTAAAGATGCACTGAACGTTATTCATGCAGAGGGCAACAAAAAATGGAACATGACTCTTGTTAATGAATTTATATCCTTAATTGAGCATGATATAGTTTAATTATTATGAAAGAAAAAGAATTTATATCGACAATAAAACAGATTTTGGGTTCTGAATATATTGGAGATGATTGTGCTTATTTGAAAGATTTGGGTATAGTTATTACTCAAGACAGTTTAGTTGAAGGGGTACATTTTAAAAAAAATTTGATAACACCATATCAGCTTGGTTATAAATCTGTTATGGTAAATATTTCTGATGTTTCGGCATCCGGAGCAAAACCTGCATACTTAACTATATCAATATCTTTACCTTCTAATATTGAAACAGATTTTATTGAGCAGTTTTATCTTGGCTGTCAAAAAGCCTGCAATAATGATGTAAAAATCGTTGGCGGTGATATTACGTCTGCTGATAAAATTTATATCTCAGTTTGCGCAATAGGGACAACAGAAAACAGAAATATATCCTCAAGAAAAAGCGCTAAAATTGGACAAAAAGTAATTGTTTCAGGAATACACGGTTCAAGCGGAGCGGGTTTAAAATTACTTCTAAGCGGCAAAAAAGAACCTGAAAAATTCATTAAATCTCATCTTGAACCACAAGCACAAACAGAATTTGGGAAATACTTGGGAGAAAACGTTAAAGAATTATATGCTGCGATGGACACATCAGACGGCTTAATGGATGCACTATCAACAATAGCAAATGAAAGCGGAGTTCTTTTGGACATAGATTTTGAAAAAATCCCTTATGATAAAGAGATAACACAATTCCAAAATTGGCAAGATTTAATATTGTTTGGCGGAGAAGATTATCAAATCGTTGCAACAGTTCCGCAAGATATCAATATCGGTACAACAATCGGAGAAGTTAAACAAGGGCTCGGAGTTAATTTAAAAATAAACAATAATTACATTTTTTACGACAAACAAATGGTAGAAAAATCCATTTATAATCACTTTAGCAATTAGTAATTCTGATGAATAACTTCAATCATTTCTTTTAACACTTGATTATACGGTGTTTGAATATTATATTTTTTTCCAAATTCAATCATTGCGCCGGCAAACATATCAACTTCGGTTAACCTTTTTGCCTCAACATCTTGAAGCATTGATGTTTTCCCCTCAGGAATCATTTTGTCAAACGCACATAATGCTTCATCTATCATCGTTTCAGTATTATTGACTCCTGCTGCTTTTGCAACATATTGAACTTCTTTCATAATATTTGTAAAAAATTCTCTAAAAGTTTTATTCTTCTGCATCTGACCAAAAGTCATCCCCAAAATTGCAGATGGCTGATTAGAACCGACATTCAGCATATACTTTAGCCACAGGGCTCTATACATATCTTCAGGAATATTATAAGAAATTCCAACCCTGTCAAAATAATTTTTTACAAGCTCTATATTCTTCTTGTCATTGTCATTATTAAATCTTGCGCCAAAAACAATATCTCCAATTCCGTCAAAAACAATATTATTGCCTTTTCTCATTGCGCTATGGCCGATAAAATACGATAACAATAAGTGCTCCCAGCCATATTCTGCGGCAATCATTTCTTCACTCGTAACACCATTTAAGAGTGAAAGAATAATAGTATCTTCTTTTACAAAATTTTTGATATTTTTAATCGCTTCGCAAAGTCCGTCATATTTTGTTGCAATAATTATCAAATCTGCTTTATAATCAGTATTTTCAGGCAAAATATAATTTAATTCTAAGATTTTGCCGTTGAAAACCTTTGGATTTTTTAAATATTTCACATACCTTGTTTTATCAACAAGAACACGCAAATTTGGGCTATCAAAATTATTTATCTTATTTGCATAGATTGAACCGACAGCCCCGATTCCGCATATCAAAATTTTTTCAATTACTTCCATAATATTAATTTTATCACTACAAAAATTTATTGTTAAAAAACGTTTACAAATGTTTAATTTAGCGCAAATTCCCCTCAAAAAAATACTTTATATATACATAGTTGTAGTGTAGAAAATTTTAGTGTGGCTAAGTAGTGGGAATTCTATTCAATCTAAACCAATACGCCATTGGTTTGAACCCTATTTCAAAACTAAATAATCAAAAAAGAGTAACTTTCACAAGTAATCAAAATGGTGACAGTTTTCAGATTACTTCGCCTGAACGCTTATTTAATGAAAATGCAATTCATAATATGATTGCAAACAACACTGAGCTGAAAAAATTATTAGCCGAAAATAAGCTTCCTGTAAAATTAAATATGAAAGAACTTCAAGAACTTAAAAACGGACACTGCAAAGATACTCAAGAAATTGCCGCAAAAATATCAAAAAATTTACCCGTAGCTTTACGTGATGAAGTTAATATAAAAGCATTAAAAGAAGGGGCTTTATTACACGATTTTGGGAAAGTTCTTATTCCGCCTGAAATTTTGAATAAAAACGGTAAACTTACAGAAGAAGAACACAAGATTATGAAATTACATTCAGATATTGGCTACAACTTGTTAAAAAATACCGTACAAGACCCTGAAGTACTGGCTCTTGTTAGATATCACCACGCAAATAAAATTAATCCGGATAATTTTGTTCCCGATATCAATTTGCAAATTTTGAACCTTGCGGATAAATTTTCTGCATTAACAGAAAACAGAGTTTATAAAAAAGCATTTACACCGCAGCAGGCATTGACTATCATTTATAGAGATGTACAAAAAGGCGATGTACACCCATTCTTATATAATGCATTGGCTAAAACAGTTAATGAGATTACAATTCAGGGGAATGTTAATATTTCTTAATATATATACAAAATATAGCAATTTTTTATAAGAAAAATTCTTTATATATATGTAAGGGATATTAAAGAAACAACAACACGGGAAAAACAAAAAAGTCATTAAATAATATGACGCGAATGATTCTAGACAGGGGAAAATAAAGAATCAGGGGAAAAGAAAATTTTAGGGGAAAAAGACACATAATCGAATCATCCATCATAATCAATCTTCTTGGGCATTGAGTTAGTTTTCAATGCCTTTTTATTTGTTTATATTTCGCCCTTTTTTGTATATTTGTAGTATTATATTGTATGTAAAACGTAGTGCTACAAAAGAAAGGACGAATATGTTGACAAAAAGTTCAAGTTTAACAACAAGTTTTTGGGGAGTAGATTTTAGCAAATATACTTCTAGAGTTTCTGAATTTGTCAGTGAATTTTCATCACGCGCAAATAAACAGGGACAATTTCTAAATTGGGTAAATTTACCGTCAGAACAAGCAAAAAGAGTAGATGAAATTTATTCTTTAGCATCTCAACTTATGAATGCAACAGGTGCAAAAACACTTAGTATTCTTGGTATTGGCGGTTCAAAACACACAGTAGAACACATGTTATCAATCAACGGTTTAAATATCAACCGCAGCGATATCGAATTTTACTCAGATATTGATTCTTCAAGCTGGGAAAGATTTATGTACAGATTAGGACATGACGTTACAAAATCAAATTATTTAATAGCATCAAAATCCGGTTCTACATTTGAAACAAAAGACGGGATGCTCAGAATTTGGAGTATGTTAATTGATGCATACAAATCTCAAGGCAAATCCGAAGAAGAAGCAAAAATTTGTGCAAATAAACACTTTATTGCTGTAACTGACGGTAACGCAGAAAAATCTGAACTTCGCAGAACATCAAATGAAAACGGATGGCTTGGTGATTTATATATTCACGATGATGTGGGTGGAAGATTCAGTGCTTTCGATGATCATGCATTATTTGCACTCGCTTATGCAGGAATGAAAAAAGACGATATGATTACTATGTTGAATGCTGCTCAAAGCGTTTCATCAGAAGCATTATCAACTGATTGGGATATCAATGATGCACTAAAAGAAGGTATTTTCTGGGCAGATGCAAAAGCTAACGGCATTGAAGCTTCTGTTCACCAATATATGGGTTCTATTTTTGAAAATACTGTTTACTGGCATGCACAAATGCAAAATGAATCCGTTAAAGATACTCTAAAACAGGTTGCAAAAGTTCCTGATGCTATGCACCACTCTGCTGAAGCTCACTTTAACCCTGCAAATAAACTTGTATTTGCATTGACAGTTCCTGTAGATAAAGGTGTATGCAGAGAAAATTCTGAAAGCTACATTGATGCTTTAACAAAATCATACTCTGTTACAGGAAACTTCTTCTTAGAAAGAGTTGAAACTCAAGGTATGGGATTAACACCAGAAGCTGCAGGAAGATTAACTCAATTGAGAGCTTTCGCAACTGTATATCAAGAAATCGTTTCAACAATTATGAGCGGTAAATCATTCCCTGAAGTTCTTGATTCAGTGCTTCAACCACACGTTGAATTCTATAAAAAGAACCTTAAAGGCGGAGTTGTTGTTCCCGGAAGAATTTCAATGTAGGGGTAAATGATGCTATCATTGGTTGCATCATACTACACAATACCTACGCAAATGCAGGGGTAAATGATGCTATCATTGGTTGCATCATACTACACAATACCTACGCAAATGCAGGGGTAAATGTATGTTAGCACTGGTTGCATCATACTACACAATATCTACGCAGATATTAGGGTAAATATAATTAACAAAAAATACGGATAACTCAAAAATTATCCGTATTTTTTTATCTCAACTTTTTACCCAGTGATAATCCTGCAGGCAAAGGAAGAACAACATTCTCATAATTAGGATTTTTATCTATATCTTCCAAAAATGTTTGCACCTTTGGCGCATGGGAAATCACATTATCACAAGCAATATAACCACCCTTGACCAAATGAGGATCTATTAGATGGAAAAAATCTATATATTGTCTTTTGTTAGCATCTACAAAAGCAAATTCCACTTTGTAATCCTCAGGCAAATACTCTAAAACAGTCGCAGCATCTCCTTGTTTGATTGTTATAACATCAGACACACCGCATTTTTCAAAATTATCTTTTGCAAGAACAATTCTTTTATCATAAAACTCAATCGTTGTAAGATGACCGCCTGTTTTTTTTAATGCTTTCCCAAGCCAAATCCCTGAGTATCCGTTAGAAGTTCCGACTTCTATAACGTTTTTAATCCCGCCATCAACAATGAAATTATACATAAACTCAGCCGTCACACGAGAAATATTCCAAAAATCTTTCTGTGTTTTTTCAAGTTCTTTTAATGTATTTTGAGTTGTTATATCAAATGTGTCAATAATATTCATATTTATTTAATTGTTTTCACCTTATCTAAAACGACAATCGTTCTGACGGGCACATCAAGCGGGCTGGTTTTTACAATATCTTTATACTCTGTATCCACAACAGAATACATGCCTGAACGCGCGTTTGTAATCATCACCATTGATGTATCATCAATCGGCGTAATATTTGTCGCAAAAGAGTTTGTATTCAAATACAATTTATCTGTTATAACATCATCAACTGTGTCCAAAACCTCTAATATATTATCTTGGGCACCTAAGATATATAATTCATTCCCTTTTACATACAAATCAACCGGTTTTTCACAAACTTCAAGTTCTTTGACAAGCTCCAAAGTTTCATAATCAACTATGGCAAGTCTGTTCTTTGTACGGCTAACTACATAAATTTTGCCGTTAACATAAGCAATTTCTGAAATATTTGGGAACATTCCTATATTTTTTAATTTATAATTGTTATCCAATTCTATCGCCCAAATATCATTTTTATTTCTATCTACGTAAAAAATCTTTGTTCCATCTTCACTTAAAGATAATTTTTCACATAATCCGTTGATTTTTAATTTTCTTTTCAAAGTCATTGTTTCAAGACTGAACACATAAATACTTGAATCAGACCCTGAAGAAATATATGCAACTTTATTAGCTTTATCCATAACAATTTGTTCAGGAGTAGTATCAAAATTTATCTTTTTAATAACTTTTTCATCCATTAAGGAAATAATATTCATTATTGTTGAATCAAAATAAGTTACAAGTAAAAATTTGCCATCGTAACCTTTCATATCGTTAATAACACCATCTTGCTCCAAAGCAAAATCCGCTATTTTAGTATCAGAACCAACAACTTGAATATTTTTATTAATTCCTGATGCTATATAAAAACTTTTATTATTTAACTGTTCAACAGGAACTGTATCTCCGGCTTTTCTTGCTTTCGGATTTACAATTCTCAAACCTGTTTCTTCTGTCATTCCAACATCAATATCCCCAATTATACCTTTTAAACTCTCAGGGAAAACAAGTCCTTTTGGCAGCATTATATCCTGAGGCAGTAATCCTGACTGAAGTTCTTCGGGAGGGTTTACCATATTCAATACTGTTTTTCTGCCATTTGTATTGATAACTTTTAACAGCGTATATTTGTTATTCAAAATTATCATATCAGGTTTTTGTGCTAATGTTTGACCTTTTGGATATGTTGATTTTATTTCAACACTTGCAACCTCTTCATCCTTTGAAGGAAAAACAGGTAAATACATCGTATTATCCGGAAGTATTATTGCTCCGTCAAATCTGAAATTAGTCTCCGGAAATGATTTGTTAATAAAATCTTGAATATCTTTTGGAACCTCCACTGCCAATGCCGCAGAGCAAGTTAATAAACACATACATAAAGCAAGTAATAATTTTTTCATACTACTTAAAAACTCCTTTTACTTTTGACATAATTGATTTTTGTTCTTGGGCTTTTTTCCCTGTTTGCAATTCATATAATTGCTCATAAAGCCCTCTTTCTTCTTCACTAAGATGTTTTGGTATTTTCACTTTTAATATTACTATATGATCCCCTCTTTGTGAAGGTCTGGATATTACAGGAATCCCTGCACCCTTAACTTTTATTATACTATCGTGCTGAGCCCCTGATGGAATTTGTATTTCTTTTTCCCCGTCAACCGTTTTTATAGTAACATTATCACCCATTACTGCTTGAGCTGGAGAAATTTCAAGTTCTGTAAATACATTTATTCCGTCACGCTTAAAATACTTTGAAGGCTCTACATAAATTACAACAAATAAATCTCCGCTAGGTCCGCCATTAATACCGCAATCACCTTCACCGGCAATACGCATTTTAGACATATTATCAACACCCGCAGGAATTTTTATATCAATCTTTCTTTCTTTGCTTACAAAACCATGACCTTGGCATGTTTGACATGGATTTTCTATAACTTGACCGCTGCCATGACAATGAGGACAAGTTGTTATTTGAGCAAAATTACCCAAAGGAGTTCTTGTAACATTTTTAACTTGACCTGAACCCTGACAATGAGGGCAAGTTTTTTTAGATGTACCTTTTTGAGCACCTGTACCTTTACAATCAGGACAAATTTCCGAATGCTCAAATTTTATTTCTTTATTAACCCCAAATACAGCTTCTTCAAAGGATATTTTTATATCGTATCTTAAGTCATCACCACGCTGTGGAGCATTTGGGTCTACACCTCCGCCGAAACCAAAGCCGCCAAAACCACCAAAAAAGGATTCAAATATATCATTCAAATCACCAAAACCACCGGCAAATGGCCCACCTGTATCATAACCCGCATTCTTTAAACCATCTTCACCATATCTATCATAAGTTGCGCGCTTGTTATCATCAGATAAAGTTTCATAAGCTTTTCCAAGCTCTTTAAATCTTTCTTCCGCATCCGGAGCTTTATTTACATCAGGATGAAGCTCCCTCGCTTTTTTACGGAACGCTGATTTTATTTCGTCTTTTGAGGCATCTTTTGACACCCCCAATATTTCATAATAATCTGCCATTACTTTTTTATACTTTCCCTAATACTATTTATACTACAACTATTGTGCAGCAGCAACATTTACCATTGTCGGTCTTAATACTTTGTCACCCATTTTATAGCCCTTTCTAAGTTCAGCTATAACAGTATGTTCAGGATGTTCTGATGTTGGGGTTTGCATTACCGCTTCGTGAAAATTAGGGTCAAATTCTTCGCCAACAGCCTTTATTTCTTCCAAGCCCAAAGAAGATAATGTATCAAAAACTTGCTTTTGAATTAAATTAAAACTTTCTTTTACTTTTTCGCAGTCATCAACATTTTCTAATGCTTTATTAGCACGTTCAAAATTATCAAGAACTTCAATCAACTTTGTTAGAGCATTTTCTGTACCAAATTTTAAAAGGCTTTCTTTTTCTTGTTCTTGACGTTTTCTGAAATTATCAAAATCCGCCGCAAGTCTGACATATTGCTGGTTTAAAGCATCAAATTTCTTTTGAAGTTCATTATCTGTATTTTGTGATTCTTCTTTTATTTCTTCTTTATTTTCCTGAGATTCTTGCGAATTTTCTTCTTCAACATTTGCTTCTTCTTTTACAATATCCTCATTAGAAAAAGGATTGGAATTTTTATTTGACATAAATTTATCCCCTCTGCTACATTATATACTTTAATTATAAGGTATCAAATTTAATAAACAAGGAATATTTATTTTTTTTTAATGTTTAACAAAAAAAAGGGAAACCGCTATGGTTCCCTTTTTTTATTCCTTTTTTAGCGAAAAACTACTACGCTTTTTGAACTTTTCCTGCTTTTATGCAAGATGTGCAAACTTTAATTCTCTTAGTTGTACCATTTACAATAGCTTTTACTGTTTGCAAGTTTGGTTCTTGTGTATGAACAACTTGAATATTTGAGAAAGTTCTCTTAGCTGCTTTGATAGGAGCTTTTCCGCATATTTCACAATGTTTTGCCATAATAATTATTTCCTTTTCTAGCTAGTATTCTTACCAATGTAAATACATAATAACGTAAAAATACTTTTTTGCAAGGCACATGTTAAAAATGGTTTACAAGAATTGTATCAGTATTTATATTATTCTGATTATCTTTTTAATATACTTGCAAAAACCGCTTCCCAATATTTTGGCCTGAATAAGAACAACGGTTTATCGATAACAAAATTGAAAATTGAGCAAATTTCATTCCAAACAATCCATCTAAATTTTTCTTTTTCAGAAATAGCCCAAGGTGTATAGGAAAGATATTTGAAATATTTTTCTTTAAAATAACTATAAGAACCAAATTTCCAAGGTTTTTTCTTTGCAATATAATGTATGATTTTAGGATGTTTTGTAAAATTGCTCCGGCTCAAAAAACTTGATACTTGTACATTCCACAAATCATCCAAAATTTTAATCTTACCGCTTAATGTATAATTTATAATATCCTGATCACCTGCAGTTATATTATCAATATTTTCTCTTGTGTAGTCCAAAAATTTCTTTTCTATTTCATCTTGACGCATTTTTTCCAAATCAATCAACAAAACACCGGCATTTATATAGGTTTTATTTTTCCATTTAGGCTTATATTTAACCCTAATATCCATAATTCCGCCGATATAATTGTCCCCAAGATCTGCATTAAATAATTCTGCTAAAGAATCATTTACAACAACGTCACAATCCAAATATATAACACGTTCCACTTCAGTATTTAATAATTGTGATAATTTTAATCTGTAATATGTTGCCAAGGAAACATAAGAATGAGTTGTGATTTTTTTATAATCATCAAACTTTTCTTTATCAACCGGAATAAAATGTATACCGCAACTTTTAATTGAAACCAAACTTTTTAATTTTTGCTTATTAATATCCTCTATTCCGCCATCCAAAATATAAAAGCATAACTCCTCTTCCGGCTTTGAATTTTTAAGAATAGAAGCAATTACAACCCCCGCATAAGGAGCATAATTATTATCTGCTGATAAACAAATATTAATCATTCCAAATATTCCTTTTGTGCTTTTTTGATACTACAACAAAAGTAATATTTTTCAAATATATTAATAATAATAAGTTACACCACCATATGTACGGGTTTTTGCAGGGGTATGTATATTATAATTCTTGCTCAATCTTGAAATACTTTTTCCTGTTGATATAGTATAACGATTATTACTGCTATCGGTAATTGATTCATTTACGCCAACATATGGGCCAACATGACCATTATTAAAACCATATCCGACATAAGGAACAGGTCGGTGTATTCTTGGGTGATGATGGTGATAATGTCTGCGATTTGCAGAATACTGCGCGGCTTGCGCCATTGACATTGGACGTCCGGCACCATACGTAACACTTACCGGCTGTCCAGCATTATTATAACGCACACTCACCGTAGCATTCGCACTCATACATGTAAAGAAAAATACCGCCAATATTAGTAATAATTTTTTCATAATACACCTTTAACCCTTTACTACGTTTTTATAATACATCTTTTATAAAATTTTTGCTACAATTATAGTATAAATTTTACCATTCTTTACAATTTAGCATAATTTTAAAAGAGCATTATGACGCTTTGTAGTTTTGTTCTCATTTCGGTACGAGAAGAATAAATCATTATTGCAGCATGTACAATAAGTACAAACATCAATATTTTGGCTGGGTATACCTGTTTCTAAAAATTGTTGTTTATTTATATTTTTCAAATCTACAAATATCTGATTATTTTTTATTTCATATAAATTTTCAAAATTTTTAACGGTATTTTTTAATTTTTGAAAAACATCTTCTTGAACGTTATAGCAAGTTTTGCATATAGCAGGGCCTATTAGAATTTTAATATTTTCAAGCTGCGAATTAAAATCTTTTACAAGTTTTTCAATAGTTAAAACACCTATTTTTTGTTCTGTTCCGCGCCAACCGGCATGAGAAACCGCACCGATATTTTGTTTTTCATCATAAAAAATTAAAGGGGTACAATCCGCAAAATTCAAAAATATAGCTAATTTTGAATCTGTTAAAATAAGACCGTCAGTATTTGGGTATGATTGACCTTTTTGCGCAATTGCAATATTGCTGCTGTGGGTTTGAACGGGTGTTATCAAATTTTCTGGCGGTATATTTAAGTATTCACAGACACTTGCGCGATTTTCGCTTACTATTTGTGGCTGTTTTTCATCTTTTGTAAGTAAAAAAGAATCACGTGTTGTGAAAAATGCCTGCGCAGACTGTATTAAATCGGATTTTAATATTCTTTTGTTTTGTATATTTGCAATGTGGAACATAGTTTTTTAGTCTTTCTTTTGTTTTATGGGAGACCCTGAAACTAGTTCAGGGTGACATTATTTTTATTTGATAATTAAACCAATCTCAGAAGATAAATCTTTAAAATCTGGATTTATTGTTTTTATTAAGTTCGATTTCCATTCAGAATGCCAGTGTTTTAATTGTTTTTCTCTGTTTAAAGCATCTTCAATATTATTTGTTATTTCAAAATAAACAAGTTTATTTATTTTGTATTTTTTTGTAAAGCCGTCATTTTGCATATTTTTATGTTCAGCAACTCTACGATATAAATCATTTGTAACACCAATATAAAAAACACTATTATGAATATTTGTCATTATATAAACGAAATAATTTTTCATTTTTTTGTCATCCTGAACTTGTTTCAGGATCTCCCATTTTACAAATTTAATTTTCTTTTTTTACGCTTACACTCTTTTTAAACATGAATAACAACGGAATTAAAACAAAACAAAGAACACCGAAAATTCTGAACGAATCCATAAAAGCCCAAAGAGTTGATTGTTTAAGTAAAACTCCATATTGTGAATACTGTGCCATATACTGTGCCATATCAACGCTTGTGTATTGACTGAGTGCTGCTGTTGTTGCCTGAACTCTTTCTGCATAAACAGGATTTAAATCACTCAACTTGCCAACCATCATATATTGATGAGCCTGTGCAAATCTAGTTAAAAATGTTGCAACAAGTGATGTTCCTATTGCACCACCAATATTTTTAAATAAATTCTGCAAGCCGGAAGCATTTGTCATTTGTTGGTTTGACAATGTTTCCATTGACAAATTTATAATAGGAATCATTGAAAGTCCCATTCCCATACCCATCAAATAATTTGGTATCATAATATTTATTGTTGCAATTTGTAAGTTTAAAGACCCAAAGAATAAGCCCGCAGCACCAATAAGTGAAAGACCTGCAATAACCATTTTTCTTTTATCTACTCTATCTGCAATAAATGCACAAACTATCATAGCTGTTAAACTTCCCAAACCGCGAGGCATCATGGATAATCCGCTTAAAAATGCCGTATAACCCATCATACTTTGTAAAAATTGAGGTAAAATTGCAATAGATGAATACAATACAGACATCATAACAACTTGAATAAATGTACCAATTAAAAATTCTTTATTCTTAAAAACAGTGATATCTACAAGAGTATTTTTTCTATATATTTGTGAAATAAAAAATCCTATCGCTGCAAGACAAGAAATTGTGAATATCCAGCAAATCCAAGTAGCATTGAACCAGTCGGCATTATTACCTTTGTCAAAAAAGACTTGCAAACAAATCAGCCAAAATGTTAATAAACCAAATCCCAGCCAATCCATCTTAACCCCTTTTTGACGTTGGGCATAAGGAGGATTATAAAGCAGATTTTTAGCCATAAATGATGCCACACAACCTAACGGAACGTTTATAAAAAATACCCAAGGCCAAGTCCAATTATCTGTAATCCAGCCGCCTAGCATTGGACCGACAATAGGAGCAATAATTACGCCCATCCCAAACATGGCCATTGCCGTACCTCTGCGCTCTTTCGGAAAACTTTCCATCATTATTGCTTGAGAAAGAGGAACCAATCCGCCACCGCCAGCTCCTTGCAATACCCTGTAAAATACCATTTGTCCCAATGTTTTGGCCGTTCCGCAAAGAAACGATGCTATTGTAAACAATAAAATACTTATTACATAAAAATTCTTTCTGCCAAAAAATTTTGAAAAGAAATCAACAGACGGAATAATTATACCGGAAGCAATAAGATAACTTGTTAAAATCCAAATACTTTCATCTCTTGTTGCTGAAAAACTTCCTGCCATATGCGGCAGCGCAACGTTTGCAATTGTCCCGTCCATAACGAACACAAAGCAAGCCAAAAGCACCGGTGCACAAGAAAGCCACGGATTTTTCGGCAAATATTTATTTTCATCATCATCTTCTATTGACTGTACTTGAGTTGACATAGTATTCTTTTATTTATCCTATTTTACTTTAACTTTTGGTACAACTGACATACCCGGAACAATATTATATTCTTCAGGATCAATTTTTTCTGTAAAAATAATTTTTACAGGTATTCTTTGTACAATTTTAACAAAGGAACCTACTGCATTTTCAGGTGGGAAAAGACTTGATTTTGCACCTGAAGCTCTTTGTATACTGTCAATTTCACCCTTGAATATTTTATTTGGATAAGTATCAATTTTTATATCAACTTTTTGACCTTTTTTCATATGTCTTAATTGATTTTCTTTGAAATTTGCGACAACCCAAACTTTTTCAGGAACCAACGTAAATAATGGTGTTCCAACATTTACATACATACCTTTTTCAACTCTGCGTGAAGAAACTGTTCCTGTTTGAGGTGCATATATTTTTGTATATGATAAATCAAGTGTTGCTTTATCTTTTGCAGCTTTTGCTGTCATTAAATTAGCATCTGCAACTGTTTTTCCGTTTTTATCAGAAAACAATGCTTGTTGTGCTTGAGTTAAGCCCGCTTTTGCACTATCATATTTAACTTGAGCAGCATCTAAAGTTTGTTTTGAAACAGCACCTTGTTCGTAAAGATTTTGATATCTTTCCAAATCTTTTTGAGCAAGAGTAATATTAGATTGCGATGCAACTAAATTTGCTTTTGCATTTTCTTGATCGAATTTAATTTTTTCATAATTTGCATCAGCTTGTGCAAGTTTTACCCTATAATCCGCATCATCAATGATTGCAACCAAATCTCCGGCATTTACATGTTGGTTATCTGTAACATAAACTTCTTCTATTTGGCCGGAAACTTTTGGCGCAACACTAACCATTGTTGTTTCAACATAAGCATCGTCTGTTGAAACGTATTGCATCTCATTAATAAAATATGCTCCCGCAAGAATAAGTAATATAACTACAAGTATAAATGTTATTGTTCTTTTTATCCCCTTTGGTTTTTGTTTTTGTTCTTTTTCTTCAACAACTTCTGCTGTTTGCTTTTTTTCTTTTTCTGCCATGTTTCAACCTCTTTTATATATTCATTTCTACTTCTTTTTCCAAGCCTTGTTTAAACATTTGGATACTATGTTCCAAATTATCCCTTTCTTCATCAGACAATACTTGAGGAAGATTTGCAAGATATTCTCTTAATATTTTTAAAGCCTTTTCAAGTATTTCATTTCCCTCTTTAGTTAATTTCATTTTTCTGACGAGTCTGTTATTCTTTGTATCAGCAAATCTTGTAATAAAACCTCTTTCATCCAAAGAATTCAAAATTCTACCCGTTGAAGGTCTATCTTTTAAAATTAATTTTGCTAAATCTCTCTGACAAATTTCACCATATAATGAAATTGTATCAAGAGTTGCAAATTCATCCAAAGTTAAAGGCAAGCGCAACTTTTCAAATATTTGAGTCCCTAAATGTCTGCAATATTTTGCCGTCTGTTCAATCTTATAATAAACTGTATTTATATAATGTGTTTCTTCTGATATTTTCATATTTTTATTTATGTTGTAAAATTAATTTGTTGCATTTGCAACAATAATATGTTATCATACTGTTATACAAATTGCAAGAATTATATTTTTAAGAGGATATAAAACATTGAAAAAGATTATAACAACTTTACTTTTAGCCGGATTTATTATTGCAGATGTTTCACCGTTAGCGGCTTTTGCTATAGGAAGTAAAACAAAAGCAAATGAACCTAAAAAAGTTTCTATAATGAAATCTCATAAGCTTAGACAAAAAAGCGATGAGTTTAAATATGAATACATAAACTATGAATGGTGGAACAACTTTAATGATCCGATTTTAACAGGATACATTGACCGAGCAATAAAAAATAATTATTCGCTAAAAATGGCAACCATAGCGGTTGATGAATACTATCAAGCAATAAAAATTCAATTTGCAAACGAGCTGCCGCAAGCCGGTACCGCTTTTTCTCCGGCTTATGTAAAAAATTCCGGATTTAATGAAGGGGATTGGACATTTGCCATGCCTGCAATAGTTAATTATGAAGCAGATATTTTCTTAAAAAATCACGACAAAACTAAATCTGTAAAAAAAGAATATGAAGGATCTTTGCAAGATGAAAGAGCCGCATATATAGGCATTGCATCCGCAGTTGGCTCTGTATATTTGAATATTATAAAACTTGACAAAATGATTTCTTTGCAAGAAGAAATTGTTAAAGACAGAAAAATTATTTATGATTTGTTTTTGGCAAGAAATAAAGAAGGTTTAACTTCAACTGCTGATACCGTAAAAGCAAATAAATCATATATTTCAGGACAAACAGCATTAACCGAATACAAAAAACAAAGAAACATTCTGCTTAATCAACTATGCGTTTTAATTGGTGAAAACCCTAATAAAGCAGACACAATTTCCAGAGCATCATATGACGAGTTGGATTTTAGCGGAATTATACCGGAAGAAATTGCTTCAGAAGTCATTTCACAGCGTCCTGATTATATCAAAGCGGAAAAAATGATTGAAAAAGCCGGTATTGATGTTCGTGTAGCTAAAAAAGAATTTTTGCCGTCAATAAATTTGACCGGTGTAGCATTGTTCCTTGCAGGTGATATCGGAAGTTTGTGGACGACCAAGAATGCACTTGCAGCTTTGGCAAGCGGAGTAACCCTACCGTTATTTACAGGCGGAAAGAGAATGGCTAATTTAAAACTTAAAAAAGATGAGTATGAAAGAGTTTTAAATAATTATTATCAAACAAACCTGACAGCTATTCAGGAAGTAAATGATTCTTTGACCACAATAAAGCACGACAGCCAAAAATTTACGGATACAAAAACCCAAGCGAAATTGGAAAGAGAAAATTATGGTTATAACGAAGCAAGTTACAAACAAGGAGTTCTTTCCAAACTTGATTTAATCCAGCTTAAAGAAGCTGTTCTTTCTACTGACAAAATTGTAGCAGACCAAAAGATTAATTGTTTGGTTGACTATATTAGTTTGTATAAAGCAGTAGGAAGCCAATTATAAGTTTTTCATAATTCAAATCTTATGTTTGAACCGGAGATACTCCTCTCCGGCTTTTTTTTGCAAATTAAACTATACGGCTTTTCCCATATCAAAAGCCTGCTGCATATACACAGTAGAATCCACCTCTCCCTTTTGCCATACTCCACCAGCAAATAAACATCCTTTTTCTTCAGGATTTTCAAGGCAAGCCATAAGCCCTTTAAATTCACCAAGGGCAAATTGAACAGCACTTTGAGAAACATCTGCCGCCGTTAAGATGTAATAAAATTCTTTATTTTTAAGATGCGTATATCTGGCACACATTCTATCAATAAATGTTTTCATTTGACCGCATATCGAATAAAAATATATAGGTGAAGCAAAAACAATTACATCTGCTTCCTGCATTTTGTCCAAAATTTCAGACATATCATCTTTTTGTGAACAAGCAGTATAATCGTTTGTATTACAAAAACCACAACCACTGCAATGATTTATTTTTTTGTCCCTTAAAAAGATTTTTTCTGCAATATTACCTGCAGACTTAGCCCCTTCAACAAATTTGTCACATAATGTGTCTGAATTAGCACCCTTTCTTGGAGATGACGAAATAACCAATACTTTTTTCATTTTCTTTCTCCTTATTCTACAAATATATTAAACACCCTAAAAATAAAATTTGGCAAATATTTAAAATAGTATAAAGATAACAGTAATCAATGATACAACAAAAGAAATTCCTACGATTATCCAAAACGAAGATACTCCTGTCTTTCTTGGCACTGATTTCATAGATGTGACCTGAGGTTTGGATTTTTTGACAGGTTTTTTTGTTGTCTTTTTAGGAAGTTTTGCTTTTTCCTCTTTGTATTTTTCGGATAAAGATTTTTTTGATTTTTCGCCTGTAACTAAAAGCTCTGTATCATATCGTAAATCAAGGATTTTTGAATCGGCTTTTTTATTATATACAGCATAATTTATCGATGCCTCAAATGCTCTTTGAAGACATTCTAAAGCTGCAATACCGTCTTTTGTGACTTTACCGGAATGAACTGATGTGTTGCCTTGTTTTTTTAAGAAATACAAATCGGCAATGAATTCTTTTTCTTGTTCCGAACCGTTAATTTTATCTTTTAATGTTGCAAGCATTTCATCAAAAGTAACTTCATTTGTCCTGTTTGAACCCAAGACATTTCTGCATAGATGCTCTCCAAAACGTCTTGTCTGCCCCATACATTGTTCAAAAAATTCTCCGCGGTATAATCTTTCGGCATCATTTATTATTTCGTACAAATTATTATCTACTGTTTTTAAAAATTCAAAATTACTTTTACTCATAGGAAAATTCTATTACAAATAAAATTATCAAAAAACATATATTTGTAGTAATATGTAATGGTAAACGAGGTATTAAAAAAGGAAAGGGACTATAAAATGACAAAACTTTCACCATTACAAATTGAAAGATTAAAGTATCAACCAAAACTTCCGTCAAGCTTAAAAGGCGGAATAAACTCCTTAGAAATGGTTGAAGGTTCTGCTACGCAATCTGTTGCAGACCAAGAGGAAATCAGAAATTTATTTCCAAACACATACGGAAAACCAACCGTAACATTTAAATCATCTTCTTTTTCAAAATCAAGCGAAGCAAGAAATGTTGGTGTAATTTTATCCGGCGGTCAAGCTCCCGGCGGGCACAATGTAATTGCAGGTTTGTATGACGCTTTAAAAAACTCTAATCAAAACAGCAAATTATACGGATTTTTAGGCGGCCCGTCAGGTATTATAGACGGTAAATATGTTGAATTTGATGATGAATTTATCAACGCATACAGAAATACAGGCGGATTTGATATTATCGGTTCAGGCAGAACAAAATTGGAAACAGAAGATCAATTCCAAGAATCATTGAAAGTTTGCCAAAAATTAGGCATTAGCGCAGTTGTCATTATCGGCGGTGATGATTCTAATACAAACGCTGCATTACTTGCAGAATGGTTTACTAACCACAATACAGGTATTCAAGTTATCGGTTGCCCAAAAACAATCGACGGTGATTTGAAAAACGATCAAATAGAAATTTCATTCGGTTTTGATACTGCTACAAAAACTTATGCAGAACTTATCGGAAATATTGAACGTGATGCAAATTCAGCTAAAAAATATTGGCACTTTGTAAAAATTATGGGAAGAAGTGCTTCTCATGTTGCGTTGGAAGCTGCTTTGCAAACACAACCGAATATCACTTTGATTTCAGAAGAAGTTGAAGCAAAACAAATGTCACTTGATTCAATTGTAAGCTATATGACAGATATTATTGTAAAACGTGCCGCTATGGGCAAAAACTTTGGTATCGCTATTGTTCCTGAAGGTTTGATTGAATTTATTCCTGAAATGAAATCTATGATTGCAAACTTGAACGATATTATGGCAGAACTTGAAACAGATCCAAGTTTTATGAACGCTACAAGCATGCACGATAAATTTGCAATTGTAGAAAAAAGACTTGATGATGTAAATGCTTCTGTATACAGCTCATTACCTGTTGGTATCAAAGCTCAATTACTCGCAGACAGAGATCCGCACGGAAACGTTCAAGTTTCTAAAATTGAAACTGAAAAATTGTTAATCGAAATGATTTCAAACAAATTAAGTGAATTAAAATCACGCGGTGAATACATTGGAAAATTCTCTGCTCAATCTCATTTCTTCGGATATGAAGGCAGATGTGCATTCCCGTCAAACTTTGATGCTGATTATTGCTATTCTTTAGGATACAATGCTTACGCATTGATTTCTAACGGTTTGTCAGGTTATTTATCATCCGTTAAAAACCTTACTGCATCTGCAGATCAATGGATTGCAGGCGGTGTTCCTTTGACTATGATGATGAATATGGAAAAACGCCACGGTGCAATGAAACCTGTTATTAAAAAGGCTTTAGTTGAACTTGACGGACCTGTATTTAAACAATTAGCTGATAATCGTGAAGATTGGGCAATGAATGACAGATACCTGTTCCCTGGTGCTGTTCAATACTTTGGCCCAAGCTCAGTTTGTGATATTACTACTGTTACATTGAGATTAGAACAATCTAAACAATTAGCAGGGGTATAAAATCATTAGTACAAAACTTAAAAAGCGCTTACTTATTGTTAGTAAGCGCTTTTTATTATTCATAAATATTATTCCGGAAAATTAAAATCAAATGGGATACTTTTTAATAATTATTCCTATTTTATATTCGACAATTTTCAAGTTCTTTTTGTCCACGTGTTGCATACGTGTAATATTAGTGTTAAATCTGTACTCTGATTAAACTATTTACTTCAATAACTGAATTATCTTGATTTAGAGTTTTTATAAAGTTCTGCATATCTATCTCTTTACAAAGTTCGGTAATAACAGTTATATCGGCACAATTATTTTTAATTTCCTTTTGAACAATACTTGAAACACTTATGTTATTCTCTGCACATAAGTTCCCTATTCTGCCAATAACACCAATATTATTTTTAGATGTTATGGAAATATAATATTTATTCATTGTTTCAGAAATTTCAATCATTTGAGCATTTTCACTATGTGAACATCTCATCATAGGTAAAATATAATCAGTAACACCGATTTCAGAAACTATCGCAAGAATATCACCAACAACAGAACTTGCTGTCGGAAATTCTCCCGCCCCCGGGCCGGACAAAGTTATTTCTCCTACGGGATGTCCGGTTAATGTTACCGCATTTGTCACATAATCAATATGGGCAAGTGTTTTTGTTTTCGGAACAAGCATAGGATGAACCCGCACATCTGCCCTGCCGTCTTCATCAAGTTCCGCGGATGCAATAAGTTTTATTTTATAACCCATTTCATTTGCCAATTTCATATCTTGAGGACGAATTTTTGTTATACCTTCACGGTAAACATTTTCAAATTTTATTCTTTTTCCAAAAGCAATTGTCGCAAGCGTTGTAATTTTGTACGCAGCATCAAATCCTTCGACATCTCCGGTCGGATTTGTTTCCGCATAACCAAGATCTTGTGCTTCCCTTAAAATATCCTCATAAGACGCTCCTTGAACATCCATTTTTGTTAAAATATAATTAGTTGTTCCGTTAACTATGGCTTTTATTTTATTAATTTTATTGCCTGCAAGAATTGTCTTTATTGGCATTATTAGCGGTATACCTCCCGCAATAGCCGCTTCGTACAAAATAACTACATTATTGTCTTGAGCCAATTTAAAGAGTTCTTCACCATGTTTGGCAAGTAGTTCTTTATTTGCGGTCACTATATGTTTTTTATTTAAAATTGCTTGTTTAATAAGACTAAACGCAGGTTCACATCCACCCATAAGCTCGGCAACTATTTGTATTTGAGGGTCATTAACAACCTCATATCCATCTTCTGTTAAAAGGCTTTCATCAAAATTTTCAATACTTCTTTTTTTCTTTTTATTATGAACAGCAATTTTGGCAATTTCAATATTATCAAACTTTTGAAGCGTTTTATAAACACCGCTCCCTACTGTTCCTAAACCAATTAAACCAATCTTAATCTTATTATCCATAAATGAAGTATAACATAAAATTATTTAATAATACATTGACTTAAAATTATTATGTCCTACCATGGTTTTGATTATGGATTGTAAGAAAGTATCAAATACATTACCCTTTAAGGGATTAAGCATATATAATGCGACAGCCTATGTTCAAGACCACACTCTTATAAACAGAGGAATAACAACACTTGGCGGAAGTACCGTTCCTCAATGTATCATGTCTAATAACAAATACGAAGCACAAGAACGAGCAATTATGGGTGGAGTATATTTTGTTGCATCATACTTAACTCCTATTCTTTTAATTCCTCTATACAACAAGCACTTTTTAAAAAATAAAGGAATTACAAAATCTTTAGAAGATGTCGGAAAGAAAATTATTCAGGTTCCTAAAAAATATTTAACCCCTGAAGCTGATTTAAAAAAAGGACTTGAAGAAACCGCAAAAAGGTTTGATAAAAACGGCAAAACCGAATGCCAAGACGCTTTTAATGAAATATACCAAAGATACAACAATCCCGATAAATTAAAAAAAGATTTACTCTCTGTTCACGAAAAAGTCCTTATGACAGACTATATTACAACCGCAGGAATGTGGTCGCTAATTCCGTGGATAGCAACAGAAACAACCGAACACCGAACAAAAAGAAGGGACTTTTCTGCAGGATTTAAATTAAAAGAAGAAGAACAAAAATCACAAGCACAACTAAGAAAATCAAAAAATAATAAAATATTATGGAATATCCTATTTTGTGTAATTCCGGGAATTGCATTCAGCAAAACTGTTACTAAGGGTTTAAGTACAAATCTTTCGAAAATCACAAAATCAGAAAATAATATTTTTAAAAAAGGTTTTAATAATATATTGAAAAAAATCGGACAAAATCCATCAAATTTTGACTATATGTCAGGAACAAATATGTCAAAAACTATTTATGCTGCGATATGGGTTTTATCAAGTTTTCCTGCAAAAATCATATCCTCACGTGACGCAAATGAACGCAGAGATAGAACTTTAAGGGATGTTGGGTTATTTACAATGTTTTTTGGCGGAGATTTTCTTATAAATAACATCGCAGGACGGATTGCAGATAAGATTTTCGGAACAAAAATTATGGAATCCTCCGATAAAAATTCAAATTTCTTCCAAAATTTCAAATTGAAATTGCGTAATTTTAGAAAACTTGAACAAGCAACAGATATGACTCCGGAGTTATTGAAAAAAACAAAATCTATCGGCGCAGGGTTATATTGGTTTTCACTCTTGACAAATACTGCTCTTATCGGTTTTGCTCTGCCTAAATTTTTGAATAAATTTCTCAGATATAACATTAAAAAAGAAACTCAAACCCCTGATATAACTCAAATAGCATATAACAAAATTTCTATGCAAGAATTTTTAGAAAAATAAAAATATATTAAAGTTCTATTGATTAAAAAAAATGAGCATGCTATAATATCACTTGAGGAATGGAGTGAATATGGCAAAAGTTTTGGTTACAATGCCTGATGAATTCTTAAATAAGGTAGACGGTTTAGCGGATTCCGAACGTCTTTCACGTAGTGAGCTTATTAGAACTGCATTAAAGAATTATATGCGTAAACTTTCTAAAAACCAAATCGAAAACGCTTCTCGTAATGCAGAAATCCTTGAAGATATTTTAGGGTAATTGGTTATACTATTTATATTTTAAGTATAAGAGCTATTTATTAAATTCTCTTATCAAGTTGTCAACCCATTTTATTAAATTCGAAACTTCGTATGGTTTTGGTAGATACAAATCGGCGCCGGTATTCAAAACCAGTTCTTTGTCATGAATTATTGATGTAACAATAATTTTTGTATTTTTAAATTCTTCTGTGGATTTTAATTTATAACAAAGATTTAAACCGTTTTGCTTTTCAATATTACCGGCATCTACAATGACAAGTGCAGGAGTTTGCTCAAGCTCAGGAATTGTGTATTCAGACATGACTTTTGTTTGATAGCCTTGTATATTCAAAATTGTTGTTAATAATGTGCAAAGAGCATCATCTGTTTCATAAATTAAAATATTATTGTTATAAATAGGCTCCTGAACAGAATTTAGACCGCTTATTTTAGGTCTGTCTATTAAATAATTAGACTTATTTGGCATATCAGCCAACGCATTTAATTGTATTAAAGTATTTAAAATTTGCTCTGTTGTCGTATACTCTTTAACTTCATTTGTAATAGCACTAATTGTAAAATGGACAAAATTTGCCCTTTTTCCGGCAAATTCATCACCTTGCAGTATCATATAACCTCTGCTCAAATCGTGTTCTGCATAAAATTTATTCACAACCGAATCAAAAGCAAAAGTTAAAAATTTTGAAACACTTTCCACTTTCAGAGGATGAGTTATTACAAAAAATACATTTTCTTTTAATTGCCCGACAAAATCGTTTTCTGTTAATGACGCTTTTACTATGGCACTATATGTTTGTAATAATTTATCAGAAACGATTTCAGTATAAGCTTGTTTATATTCTTCAAAATTTTCTATGCTAATGTACATCATTGCCCAAGGTTCATTTTGAGTCATTTTTCTTTTAATCGCACGCAGAGTGTAATTTTGATTAGGCAAAAATTGTTTTATATCAAGATTTGATTCATATTCTCTGCGCAAATGAGCTTTTATTCTAACTTGAAATTCTTTCGGATTAACCGGTTCAGACAAAAAATCATCTGCGCCGCTATTTAAAACATTTATTCTGTCATTAAAATCCGCAGATTTTGACAATGCAACAATCACAGGACGCATATTATACGTTAATGCTCGGACTTGCTTACAAAAATCTGATAAATCATTGTCAAAACTGTCTGAAATTATTATCAAATCCGGTTCTGTATCTTTGATAATTTTTATAGAAGTAATTAAATCACGAGAAATGACAACCTTATTAGAATCAGATTCTAATAATTTTTTATATTTTGTCGATAATTCGAGTCTTTTATCAATAATAAGTGTTACTGATTGCATTTTATCCTCGCTTGTTCTTCTATACTTCTGATTGGCATTTCTAATGTGAAAACGATTTCACTTTCGGTTTCATTTATAGGAACAGATTTTACACCGATATGACCACCCATTTTTTCTGTTAAATTTTTTGTTATATATAGACCTAAACCGCTGCCTTGAACCTTTCTTGTTAAAGGATTATCTATGCGTGCGAATTTAGTAAAAATTTTATCGTAATCTTTAGACTCAATATGAATTCCAATATTTGATACTTCAATAAATACATTTTCATTTTGGGTATATGCTTTTATTTTAGTAGTACTCCCATCAGGAGAATATTTTGCACTGTTTTCTATTAAATTTGTCATTATTTGTTGGAACTTATCTTTATCTACAAATATTTTAGACAAATTATGGGCAAAATCTAACTCAAATTTTTGGTCGTGATATTGATTTTTAACAATAATAATAATCTGTTCAATAATAGGTTTAATCTCAATTTCATTGTATATTAAAGTATTATTTGAGGATTGCAATTTTGTAACAGCAAGCATATTTTCGATAAGATTTATCAATCTGTTTGACTGTTGTTCAATTATTTTTATAAACTTCTTTTTACTTTCATCATCCAATTTATCCCAAGAAGACAACATCGTTTGAGAAAATCCGCGAATAGATGTCAACGGAGTCCTTAATTCATGACTTACTGTTGAAATAAAATCTTCATAATTTTGTTCCATCTTATCCATAACTATATTATATTTAATCTGTATGCTATTGTCCAGTTTATCTAATATGCATACCACATAAGAGTGATTGAAAATATTTTTTAAAAATATATTATATAAAAGAAAGGAGTATTTATTATGGATGAAAATCAACATACAACAGAAGAAATAACAAAAACAACAAATATTGAACACAAAATTTGTGATTGCCCGACACATCCTTTTTGGAAATGGCTTTGTATAGGAATTTTAATTTTTCTGGGAGCTTTTTGTGCATCGTATGTTTTACTTGATTGGCACACAAAAGCAATAATGCTCCGACCAAGAGAAAATGATTTTTATAGAATAATGCAAAATGATATGAATATTGCAAACAAAATGATGAAGGCGGAAAAAACATTTGCTCAAAATGGTTCTAACCTAATCCATATGGAACAAACAAAAGATAATTACAAAATCAAAATAGACCTGAAACCTTTTGATAATAATGAAGAAAATGTTCAAGTTTCAACAAATGAGCATATATTGACAATCTCTGGCAGATCTGTTCAAAAAACAAAAAATAATGAAAGAATAACAAGATTTCAGCAGAGCTATATGTTTGGAGACGATGTAAAACTTGATAATATGACAAAAGAAGTGAACAAGAACTATTTGATAATCAATATTCCAATCGAAAAAAATAATAACGATTAATGCTTAAAATGAGGGGTATTTATTTATCCCTTATTTTTTTGTAAAATACGAGTATGAAGATATTAGGTATAGATCCCGGAATGGCAATAGTTGGTTATAGTATTCTTGATTTTGACGGCAAGAATATTTCTTTGGAACATTCCGGCTCTATACAGACAGCCAAAGACAAAAAAGAATCCGCACGACTCTTAGAAATATACACAGACATAAAAACCATAATAGAAAAGTATAAGCCTGATGTTTGCGCAATAGAAAAGTTATTTTTCTTTAGGAATTATACAACCGTAATGCCTGTTGCACACGCAAGAGGGGTAATATTATTGGCACTTGAAAAATTTAATATTCCTGTTTATGAATATACTCCAATAGAAGTAAAACAAATTTTAACCGGATACGGCAGAGCAGATAAAAAAGAAGTTGAACGAATGGTAAAAATAAGTTTGGGTACAGAAACACTTCCAAAACTTGATGACACAGTAGATTCGATAGCCATTGCTATTTGTTATACCCGTAACGAGGGATTGTTAGAGAAAAAAAGTTAAAATATGTAAATTATTTTTTTATTTCAAAAAAATATACTACAATACTGTTACTTGAACATATTGGAGGAATTTATTCATGAAAAAAATATCTACAATTTTATCAATAGCATTAGGGGTAGTAATTTTGGCCGGTGGTATGGCAATGGCAGAAACGACAAAATTTACACCACTAAATTTTGATGATAGTAAAGCTGTTAAAGCTCCTGCGACTACTACATCTACAACGGTTCAAGGAGTAGAAGCCAAAGGAACAGATTTACTTGATCCAAGACAAGTAACAGGCGGCATGAAAATGCAAGATGCTATTTTGCAAATTGATAATGCACAGGTAGAAGTCAGAAATAATTTATTAAATTATAAGAATAAATATACTGAAGTTGATTCACGTTATCAAGCAGTAAAAACAGAAAGAAAAGCTGCTAAAAAACAAGTTAGACAAGCAGAAAAGAAAATAAAGAATTTAGATAATGCTAAGAAAAAAATCCGTAAAAATTTTGAGAGAAGAGCAAATATCTAGTTGAAGAGTTTTATTTAAAGGAAGGTAATGACTATTTGAATATTTTCAGATAGTCTTTTTTTTACCCAAACTCAATATATTGACTTATTTCAGAAGAATTTTTATAAATTTTTTTAGATAATTTCATCGCCATTTCACCTAAAATAAATGTTTCTCTGTTTTCATCCGGTTTATAAATTGCACTATTTAACAAATAATGAATTTTTACAGAGTCATCTGAAATTTTTTGAATTAAATAATTTATTTTTTTTAAATTTTTCTTTTTCATATTAATCCTTTATATTTTGCCACATATAAGAAATAATTATCCCTTATTTAGGGTAAATTTTAATATAATATCTCTTATTTGTCAACAATCTTTTATATTTACTATAATTATTTCCAATAGGGAGTAATTATGAGTTCAAAAGATGAATTAAGACTACTAATAATTAAAGAACATTTAACAGTAGAAAAACTTGCAAAAAAACTGTATGAATCAACAGGAAGAAGATACACCCAAAAAAGTTTACAGGCAAAAATATCAAAAAGTTCATTGCGTTTTGATGAAATGGAAGATATTGCCAAAATACTTGGTTATACAATAAAAATCGAGAAAGAATAAATTTTGCTTGATTTTCAAAAATGTTTATAGTACATTTATTCATGCGCAAGCACTAGCGATATATGGGCTGCTAGCTCAGCAAGCCGAGCAGAGGCATGAGCGAAGCGAAAGTCCGACAATTATGTAAAAATGAATATTTTTTCTAATTGGAGGCGGTGCCGTTTAGTGCGAGGCGTAGTAAACAATAGTTGAAAATTAAATATATTTGGTATATTTTTATACAGTAACGAAGTTATGGGCTGCTAGCTCAGGTGGTTAGAGCGCACCCCTGATAAGGGTGAGGTCGGTGGTTCGAGTCCACTGCGGCCCATATGACAAAGGATAGGTTTTTACCTATCCTTTGTCATATCTGTAGTAGGGCGAGAACCACCCATTTATGGTTCGGCGCAAGCGAGCCAACTGCGGAGCCTTGAGCCTTATTGATAAGCTGTCCGCAAGACATATAAAGCTCAAGCGGAATCACCTCGAAAGCGAGCACAAACCCGTTAGTTGCAAAGGCAAATTTTGTAACAGTAAAATAATGCAAACAAAAACTTTCGTTTTTATTAGAAAATATAAAATTTTTCGTGTTAAGTATTTAGAACAATCTAATAATTAACAATTTAGGTAATGAAAAATATAAAATAAAAGTACAAAATACAAATATGTTTAATTCTATTTGGTACAACAGTTTAACAAAACCATTTTTGGCGCCGCCAAATGAGATTTTTGCTCCTGTTTGGGGTATTTTATATGTTCTAATTTTTCTGGCTCTTATAATTTACATTGTCCAAAAAGCTAAAAATAAGACCTCGGGATATTTCTTTTTTGGAATACAATTACTTTTAAATATCATTTGGTCACCGGTATTTTTCTGGGGCAAAAATATTCTTGCAGCAATGTTTGTCATTATCTTCTTAGATATTTTTGTTTTTCTTACCATTAGAAAATTCTATTCAGTTAAAAATATTGCAGGAATTTTGTTAATTCCATACTTTATTTGGATACTTTTTGCAACATATCTGAATGCAGGTTACCTATTATTGAATTAAAACCCTAAAAATTCATCAATTTTTTCAATAACTTCATGAACTCTTGGAGTAAAAGTACAAGCATTTTTATTTAATTTCAATTTACATTTACGCTTGAAACAAGGTTGACAACGTAAATAACAAGATCCCAAAGAAGCATATTTATCTCTTGGACCTAATGGGCCTAAAACATCTTTTGGAGTGCAGGTAAATATTGCAATAACTTTTGGATTTCGTGAGGCCCATGCTAAATGTGCACTTCCACTATCAGGAGCTAAAACAAGGTCGCAACGTGAAAAAACTTCAGCAAGCTCTAAAATATCTGTTTTTCCTGCAAGATTTATCCCTATACCGTCTGAAATATAGTCTATCAATTCTTTATCTCCGGGACCGCCGGTGAAAATTAAATTACATTTTGGAGTAAGATATTCAACTATTTCACGCCAATTATTTTTATCCCAATGCTTATTGCCCCAAGTCGTTGCAGGAGCAATTGCAACTATTGGTTTTGTTTTATCAATTCCAAATAATAATTCATCTATTTTTTGTTTTTGCACATCATTTCGAGGCGGCAAAGTAACTTTTATGTCTTCCGGTTTAACATCTATGCCCAAATAATTCGCATATCTCAAATAATTCATTACAATCGGAGAATCAGGTTGATATGAAATATTATCAATCCATTCATTTCCGCCTAAAAGCGATAATTCTCGGCCTTCTTTTGAAATAATACGTCTTTTTGCTCCGCAAAAAAGCATCCAATATAAACTTTTTAACATCATTTGAGAATCTATTGCAATATCAAATTTTTCTGATCTCAGCTGCTGCAAAATGTTCAAATACTCTTTAAAACTTTGTATACTAGGGCCCCGTTTTTTCCATTCCTTCATCGGAACTAAAATTGCCTTATCCACACAAGGATTATTTTCTACAATTTGGATACCTTTTTCTGATACTAGCCAAGTAACATCATACCCTGCATCTTTTAGCGCATTTGCTAAAGGTACATTAAAAATTACATCCCCCAATGAGGATAACTTGATTAATAGAGCTTTTTTCTGTTTCTCTTCCATAATAGTGAAATTATTTTAGCATAAAATTCAAAAATGTTATATTCTTTTCACCATATTTTTTTTGCTTTATAACTTTGTATGTATCAGGTATATCAACATCATTAACATGTTCTAAAATTACAATACCGTCACAAATTTTTTTTATAGATTCTAAACTTTGTTCATAAATTCCGGAAAAATATGGCGGATCAATATATATTACATCAAATTTTTTATTAAGTTTTTGTGTAACTTTTAAACTGTCACCTAAAATTAATTCCAAATCATTTTCTTTTTCATATTTTGAAAAATTATTTTTTATAATATTATAAACTTTTTTATTTTTTTCAATCGCAACTACACTGTCAAAACCACGAGACAAGGCTTCTAAAGCCATTATTCCCGAACCTGAATACATATCAAGAAAACTTTTACCTTCAAAATCTATCATAGCCCCGAGAGTGTTAAAAACACCCATACGAACTTTAGACAAAGTCGGACGTGTAATATTTTCGTCCGGAGCAAGCACTTTTTGTCTGTTATAAATTCCGCCGGTAATATTCATAAGTTATCTTACTTTATTTTCTGTTCCGTTTTTAAGTCTTTTTATATTTTCCCTATGCAAATAAATTACATAAATTGCAGCGATTAAAGCATATAAAATATATGCAACCGGCGCATTCATTATCCACATAATAATCGGAGCAATAGATAAAGCAACAATTGAACCTAAAGATACATAGCGCCAAGTCCATGTAACAAAAGCCCAAACAGCAGCAATTACAAGACCTGCTTGCCAATTTAAGGCAAGCAACGTTCCAACACCTGAAGCAACAGACTTTCCGCCTGTGAAATTTAAAAATACCGATTTACTATGACCTAAAATTACACATATTGCCGCTACAACAGGTAAAACACCATAATTCATTAATGCTGTTGCAAATAATGCCGTAAAAATTACCGGAATTGCACCTTTTAGGGCATCTAATAACATTACGATAAAAAACCAGTTTCGACCCATTACACGTTTTACATTTGTTGCTCCTGTTGAACCTGAACCAATTTTTCTAATATCTTGACCTGTAAATAATTTAACGATTATATATCCTGTCGGTATAGAACCTATTAGATATGATGCTGCAATTACTAACGCAAATTGTCTATAAATTTCTGTTATTTCCATACTTTTCCTCTTTTTCTTTTTAAATAATAAACCAAATATTAAAAAATACATAGTTTTTAATAATAGAAAACAAATATGATATAATTTTTTAAACAGGGAGAATTTATGAAAATCGGTATTATTGGTTTAGGTTTAATCGGCGGATCTATTTTTAAAGATTTGAAAAAACTTAATTATAACGTTATTGGTGTTTCAAAATCACAAATCGGGGAAAATATTTATGATAATTATTCCGTTTTAAAAGATTGTGAAATTGTTTTTATTTGTTCTGCAATGAATAAAACATTAGCTATTCTTGATGAACTTGAAAATATATTGCCCCCGCAAACAATCGTGACTGATGTTTGTTCTTTAAAAAAGTTTGTATGTCAAAAACGAAGACCTTATAAATTTATTCCTTCACACCCTATGGCCGGAACAGAAAAAAAAGGATATGAAAATTCTTTTGAAGGAATGTTTAATGGTGCAAAATGGGTTGTCACTCCTGTTTTTGGAGAAGATGACAGATTAATTGAAATAATTAAAATGCTTGGAGCAACTCCCATTGTTACTACACCTGAAAAACACGATGAAGCAGTTGCTTTAATTTCACACATGCCTATGTTGATTTCTCAAGCAATTTTTAAAACCGCACAGAATAATGAACTGGCTTTAAATATTGCTTCTTCCGGTTTTCGTGATATGACAAGGCTTGCTATGTCGAATGAAGAAATGGCAAATGATATGATTACTATGAACTCTGAAAATATAAAAAATGCTGTTTTAAAACTATACAAATCTTTTGGCGACTTAACTAATTCTGATTACCTTGAACAGATAAAAGAAATTAAATTAAATCGCCAAAAGATGTTTTAAAAAAATTGTTTTCGATTATTTTTTTACTACTTTTACTAAAGATTTAAGCGTATTTCCTGCTTTTTTCAATAATGCAACTACTGCATTTTTTGATTTGGTTAAAAGTGTTTTTGTTGCTGAAAAACCTTTTTTGAAGAATTGGCCAACTTTAGATGCCATATTCTTTAAAAATGGAAGAACTTTTGAAAAACCTGTTTTTGCAGAAGTTTTTACTTTTCCGGCAATAGATACGGTATCTTGCACCAACGGAGCTGCCGCTTTTTTAACTTTACTTGCGCCATTTTTTGCAGCTTTAGCTGCTTGTGCTGCTGCTTTTCCTACTTTATTGCTTACATTCATACTGATCATTTTTATTTCCTTTCATTTTCTTATGCTTAATTCATTAATTGTTCAATAATATGTCTTTCGTTATGTCTTACTTTTTTGCTGTGAGCTTTTCCTTTTGGTTTTACTCTTTGGCCAGGATTTAGAGATGTTTGCTCACGAATTATTTCGCGTCTTGAAGGTATAATATCTTTAAGCGATTTTGAACTTTTTTTGACTTGTGGTTTTGCAACTTGAACTGCTTCGTCTTCTACAAAACTAATTGTTGGACGTGGTTTTGCTTGTGGTTTTGCAACTTGAACGGCTTCTTCTTCCACAAAACTAATTGTTGGACGTGGTTTTGCTGCCGGTGCAACTACATCAGCCTCTGTAAATGTTATTGTTGGGCGCGGTTTTACTTGAGGTTTTGCTGCTGGGGCGACTACATCTGCCTCAGTAAAAGTTATTGTCGGGCGCGGTTTTGCTTGTGGCTTTGAAACAGGTGCCACTACGGCATCACCTAAAAAATCATTTGATGCACTTGGTTTAACTTCCGGCTTTACCGTAGGTTTTACAACAGGTGCGACCACATCTGCTTCAGTAAATGTTATTGTTGGACGTGGTTTTGCCACCTCAGCGGCAGTTTTTGAACCCTTGAAACCATTTATTACATCTTTTGTTTTTTGACCTAATGTATCAATTAACTCTTTCGTTTTTGAACCTATTTCTTTACCATGTTTTTTAAATAAGATATAACCACCAATAGCAATACCTGCAACTACTAAGGCTTTTAGTAATTTGTGTTTATTTTTTTTCTCTGTTTTCTCTGTATTACCTTGAAAACTTGCATTGCTGTCAACACCAAAATTTCTTAACGGTCTTTGGTAAGAAACCGGTTGAATAAAATTAACACCACTAATTCCTGTCATAAGAATTCCTTCCTTTTCTACCTTATATTTTTATAAAGGCTTTGGAAGTTGATTTATTGCTATTTTTTTATAAAAAAATTTGCATAAGAATAGAAAAAAGCCGTAAAATATGGCCTTTTTCTGTTCTTAATATTTATTCATATTTTATTCGGTATAAATTTGGTTTGATTTATTTTCCAAATGTAAAATATCTATCAAATTATTTAATCTTGGGAATATTTCTTTAAATTGTTCAATAGACAAACTTTGCTTTCCGTCACTCAATGCTTTTGCAGGGTTGTGATGAACTTCTACCATAATACCATCCGCACCAACAACTAAACCTGCTTTGGACATTGGCTCTATTAAATATCTTTGACCTGTTCCATGGCTTGGATCAACAATTATCGGAAGATGAGAATATTTTTTTATAACTGGTACTGCTGAAATATCCAAAAGATTTCTTGTGAAAGCACTGTCAAAGCTTTTTACTCCGCGTTCGCATAAAATTACTTTTTCATTTCCGTTATACATTATATGCTCTGCTGCAAGTAAAAATTCCTGTATTGTTGCCGCTGGACCACGCTTTAATACTACCGGTTTATTACATTTGCCGACAGCTTTTAACAGCCTGTAATTTTGCATATTTCTTGCACCAATTTGTATAACATCTGCATAATCACATACCAAATCCAAATCCACAATATCCATTAATTCGGTAACAACCAGCAATCCTGTTGCTTCTCTTGCTTGAGCTAAGTATTTTAGAGCTTGCTCTCCAAGCCCGTCAAAATCATAAGGAGAAGTTCTGGGTTTAAATGCACCCCCTCTTAAAAATTGACATCCCATTTCTTTTGCGGCAAATGCTACTTGTAAAAGTCCGTCATAATTATCTTCAACAGAACATGGACCTACCATAAACACCGGCCTGTTTGTGCCGCCTATTTTGACACCATTTGAAAATTCAATTACAGTGTCCTCTTCTTTTCTATCTCTTGATGCTAATCTGTATGGTTGTCTTATGAGTTTTACCTGATTAACACCATCCATAGCCTCTAATCTGCTTTGTGATAAGGTTGTTTTATCACCTAAAGCATCAATTACTGTATGGACATCGCCCTCATGCAAAATTGCACGAAATCCGTGTTCATTTAATATATCTATAACCGCTTGAATATTTTCAGCGGTTGCATTTTTTTCCATTATTATAATCATTTTTTCTCTTCCTTATTAGTATTTTTATTATAAAAAATTATAAATAAATAATCAAACTATAAGTAATTTATTAGTTCATCCGGAGTATTTATAATGATTTCTGCACCATTATTTTTCAAAAAATCTTCGTCTTTAAATCCCCAAGTAACACTCACACATTGTATTAAAGAATTTGTAGCTGTTTGAATATCAACCTCAGAATCTCCAACATATAAACTTTCTTCAGGTTTTATGTCGAAATTTTCTAAAACTTTTAAAACCATATCAGGTGCAGGCTTTTTGCGTATTCCTTGGGCTTCATTTTCTCCGGCTGAATAATCTATTAGTTTTGAAAAATATTTATTACATAAGTCTTTTACTGCTAAATCAAATTTATTAGAAACTACTGCTATTTTTATTCCTTTTAATTTTAAATATGAAAGAAGCTCAAATATTCCGTCATAAGGTTTTGTTTTATGACACATATTATGCGCATAAAAATTTTTAAACATTATCAAACAATTTTCAAAATTAGGATTATCCTTACCTTTTGGTATCGCACGCTCTATTAATTTTGAAACACCATTGCCTACAAAACTTCTGACTTGTTCAACTGTTCTTGTCGGATAACCGAACTGCTCCAATGCATAATTTGTACTTATTGTTAAATCTTCTAAAGTATTTAATAATGTTCCGTCAAGATCAAATATCACAGCTTTTATTTTCATAAATTTATTATACAATAAAATCGAGGATTTAATATGTATAACGATGAACCATATGAACAGTTTAAAAAAGGTAAAAATAATTTTATAAAATTTTGTGTTTTATTTTGTATTATTCTTGCTGTTATCGCTATATTTTTTACCGATTACAAACAAGAAACATTGTTTTGCAATAAACAACAAAATGTTTGTTTTATTGAGAAAACAAATTTGTTAAATATTAAAAATAAGAAAAAATTTATTGCTTTTTCAGAAATACAAAAAGTAACATATATGCGCCAAAAAGTAAAAGGAAATCGCTTTGCTGTCGGATATACTTCTTTTATTTTGGTAATAGAAGATAATAAAAATAATCCTCATAAAGTCTTTTCTTCCTGTTATTTTGAAAAATCTGAAATTGATGAAGCTGTTTTAAATCTTAAAAAACAACTTAAAAATACTTCTGAAAATGTTATTTTAAATCGATATTAAAAATTTAAAAATTTTGCTATTTTTTTGTAGTGAAAAATCGTCAAAACAACTATTGTTCTAACGTTTCCGTTTTTATTTTTGCAAAAAAAATAACAAAAATTTTTTATTTTTTTCATTGACTAATTTTAAAAATAGTAGTAGTATAATTATAAATTTAAAGGAGGTTTAAACATGTTTACATCTAGCAAAAAGGAAACTAAAGAAATGCAACAACAAATTATTGAATCTGCCGGTAAAATTTATAACTACCTATCAGATAAAGGCGAAGTTACTATCAATAAGTTGAGAAAAGATATGGATTTAGAAGATAATTTCACATACATGGGATTAGGTTGGTTGTCTAGAGAAGATAAAATCTCTTACACTCAAAAACCTAAATCTATTACTGTTAAATTGATATAATTTAACTTTTAGAAAATTGAAAGCCTTGCAATAATGCAAGGCTTTATTTTTTATAAACTCATATAATAATCTTTTAAAATCTTTGTATCTGTTTCAATATTAGGACTTTCACACACCAAAGCCCCGCAAACACCAAAATCTTTCATTGCCCTGAGTAAATCTTTATAATTCATATCTGCTTGTTCAAATATAAGATGGCGTTTTTCTCCTTTTGCGGTATATTCTATCCCTGCTAAATGCGCATGGAAATTTTTGATTGCTGTATCTCCCAGTTCAGCACCTATTCTATCTAATATTTTGCAAAATTCATCATAAGTATTGTATTCTCCGCCTGTTCTTGCATGTATATGAGAAAAATCTATACATGGAAGCACTTGATCAAATTCTTTTGATAGTCTTATTATCTCTTCATAATCTCCCCATTGAGTAGCTTTTCCTGTCGTTTCAGGCCTTATCCAAACTTTTATATTCTTTTTTTCAAGTTCTTCCACTATTTTTTGAGTTTGTGTTTTTACTTGTTGATAAACTGTTTCTTTATCCCCACCCATATAAAACGCTGCATGATAGGTTATACTGTAACCGCCAAAATCATGTGCAGCTTGTGCTGTTTCTATTATTCTTTGAACACTTGCTTCAACTTTTTCTTCTTCCTTTGAATTTAAATTTATATAAAACGGGCCATGAGATGTTAATAAAAAGCCTTCTTCTTTTGATTTTTGCTTTAAAAATTGACGAGTTTCTTCGCTCATGCGCACACCATGAACAAATTCGACTTCCATACCATCTAAATTTAACTCTTTTAAAACTTCAAAAGCTCCGTTATAACCCATATTTTTGGGTGTTGATAAAGGCATACCGGCTGTTAAAAAATGTAATTTTTCCATATTATTATATCCCCGACGTTTTTATTTATTGTAACTTTCTATTGAGTAAAAAGTCAATAAATACTTAAATATTTGCACCAAACTTTTTTTTAGATTAAAATCATTTTATGGTTGAGAAGTTTAAAATTTTTGTTAGATTCTTAAGACAGAAATGCAGTAGCATAAAGATACTGGATAAATATTTGCTAAAACAAGTTATAATGATGTTTTTGATGGGTGTATTTGTTTTCTCAACAATCATATTTGCATCTGATACTTTTATCACTCTTATCAAGCAAATAACACAATTTGGTATACCTTTTAAAGTCGCTTTTATAATGATTTTATTAAATTTACCTTCTGTTATCGTATTGTCCATTCCTATGGGCGTTTTACTTTCAACAGTAATGGTTTTAAATAAGTTGAGTTTGTCTTCTGAAATTACTGTTATGCGCTCTTGCGGTATCGGATTAAACAGAATAGCAAAACCCATATTTATTTTTGCTTTTATCATGTCATTAGCTACTTTCGTTATTAACGAAAGTGTTGCTCCGGTCATGTCAAAACAGTCAAAAGATTTGGCATTATGGGCTCTTGGACAAAAAAATATTCCTGAAGGAAAAGAAAATTTTGTATTTAAAGAACTTGGCGATAATTGGTATTTGAAAAGGTTATTCTACGTTGGTAAATGCTCTAAAAAAACCCTTTACAACGTTACTGTACTTGATAATGCCAAAGCTGGAACTATACAAGTTCTACAAGCAAGGGAAGGTAAAACATCTCCGGAAGGTTGGTTATTCAAAAAAGGTGCTATCTATACAATAGATACTGACGGACAGGTTTTGAATACAACATTGTTTGATAATTCTATCGTAAAATATGGTTTGGATTTGTCAAAAGAATTGAATAAAAATTTGGCAAATGAAATGAATTTCATATCTCTTGCTAAATATTTGCATAAAAAAGATTTTTCGCCAGAAGATAAAAGAGCTTTTACAGTACAACTTTATGACAAACTTGCTTTGCCGCTTGCAACAATGGTTTTTGTTCTTATCGGTGTACCGCTTGCTATTACACCACCAAGAGTCCGTTATAACAGAGGATTTTTATTTAGTATTTTAATTATTTTTGCTTTCTATGTTTTAAGAGCCCTGTCAATATCTTTCGGAAATGCAGGTTCTATTCCTCCATTTTTGGCTGCATGGCTGCCTGATGCGATATTGGCTATTTTGGGAGCGTATTTATACTATAAAAAGGTTTATACTATAGAATAATTATTTACGTAACGATTTTGAAATCTTTGAATGTATTGAATTTGCGCGGTTTAAGTATTCTGTCAATTTTTCATAATTTTGTATCTTTTCACCATACGGGACATTTAAATCTATCAATTCATCAACACTTCTGCTTATATCAGATAATTGCTCTAAAGAATCATTTAGGGTAACTATTGAATTTATTTTCTTTGAAACTTTTGCTAATATGTGTCGGGAAATAAATTCTTGTATCTTGTATAAAACAGGCATTGTCTTTTTAAATCTGCTATGAGAAAACTTTTCTTTTTTACCTAAATATACAGACCCATAAACTTGTTCTTTCTGTAAAGATGAAAGCTCTTGAAGAATGCGTTGTTGTTTTGCTCTCAAACCTAATGATTCATTTTGAGTTCCGTAATTTTCTGCTTGTTTTATTCTTTCGTCTAAGTCTTTTAAAATTGCTTCTTTTTCTTTGATACGATAATCTAAACTTAAATCACGACTTTCTGTATTATCAAAATTTGCTTTATTTAATATTGTTGAATCATAACCGTTCAATCTTTTGGCAGGTTTTGTGTCAAAAGACCCTATTTTAAAATTATTTTGGGCTGGAGAAGCTGAACCAAAAGGATTTACACCTGTTTTGGCAGGTATATTTTTTTGGTCAAAAATATTTGCTATTTTTTGATTTTTCCCACTATTATCCATATAGACATTTTAAATCACAAACAAAAAATTTTTTACCATTAAAAGTATGATTTTTAAAATATATTAATATTAGATATTAGCTATTTTTGTATAGAAATCATTTGCTTGTTCGAATTGATATGCAAAATTAAACAATCTGCCTTCTTGCATTTGTGGTGCTAATATTTGCAGACCAATTGGCATACCTGTTGAATCAAATCCCGCAGGAACACTCATACCTGGCAAACCTGCAAGGTTACAACTGATTGTTGCTATATCTGTTAAATACATTGCAAGAGGATCTGATGCTTTTGCCCCAAGTTCAAATGCTGTATTTGGACAAGTTGGAGAAATTAAGACATCAACTTCTTTAAATGCTTCCAAAAATTCTTGAGTAACTAATGCTCTCATTTGCTGTGCTTTTTTGTAATATGCATCATAATAACCGGCTGAAAGCGCATATGTTCCAAGCATTATACGACGTTTTACTTCCGGACCGAAGCCTTCTGCTCTTGTTCTTGTATACATATCCATTAAATTTGTCGGGTTTGCACAACGATAACCGTATTTTACACCATCAAATCTTGCCAAGTTTGATGAACATTCAGCTGTTGCCAAAATGTAATATATACCTATTGAATATTTTAAATTCTTTAATGAAATTTCTTTAATTTCACAACCTAATTTTTTATATGTTTCGATTGCGTTTTCTAAAGCTTTTTGAACATCCGGAGTATTACCTTCACTCATAAGTTCTTTAATAACACCAACTTTTTTGCCTCTGATATCGTTTTTCAAAAAGTCTGCATAGTGTTCAACCGGCATATCTAAAGATGTAGAATCTTTTGGATCATGACCTGAAATTACTTCAAGTAAGTTTGCCGCATCCTCAACACTTCTTGCAAATGGACCTATTTGGTCTAAAGAAGATGCAAAAGCAATTAAACCATAGCGCGAAACTCTGCCGTATGTAGGTTTCATACCAACAATTCCGCAGAATGATGCAGGTAATCTGATTGATCCTCCGGTATCAGAACCAAGCGCCAATGTTGCTTCACATGCCGCAACACTTGCTGCTGAACCACCCGAAGATCCCCCCGGAACTTTGTTTAAATCCCAAGGATTATGAACTTTTTTAAATGCAGAGTTTTCATTAGAAGAACCCATTGCAAATTCGTCTAAATTTGCTTTTCCTACTATCGGAACCAGATTATCTAATAATTTTTGAGTTATTGTTGCATTGAACGGAGAAACAAAGTTTTCCAAAATTTTTGATGATGCCGTTGTTTTTGAGCCTACTAAATTCATATTATCTTTTAGCGCCAAAGGAATACCTGCTAAAAGTGGCAATTCTTCACCTTTTGCTATTTTTTCATCAACTTTTTTAGCTGTTTCAAGAGCTGTGTTTTCTGTTAAAGAATTAAATGCTCCTATTTTATCCTCTATATTATTAATACGTTCGAAAGCTGCTTTTGTTAGTTCTACCGCAGAAATTTCTTTATTTTTTAATGCTTTACTCTGCTCTGCTGCTGTTTTTCTTAATAGCTCGTTCATATCTTCTCCTTAAAAGCTAAGTCCTATGAATAAATACTATGACAAACATATATCACAATCAAGATTTTATAAAATAAATATTTTTAAAATGCCTTAATATTATTGCTTTTTAATATGTTTGTAAACAAATGTAACAAAAAACATTAGTTGTGAAATTGGCGTTTTAAAAAAAACTTTATATAGAAGAGAAGAGTAAAATTTAAGGAGACGAGAGATATGGCATTTCTAGCTTTAGCAAGTCAAAAAAGTTTATTGACTCTGCAACAAAACTTTTTACAATTACAGATGGTGCGTATACAAAATGATGTACAGTACTATGCATCACAAATGGATTTAGTAAAAAAACAGTACACAAACAGTGAAGACGGCGATTATGATGATGATCCGATGTACATCTATTACGAACAATTAGATGAACAAGCAAGCAGTGAAAAAGATGCTTTAGAATCACAAATAACTGCTATTCAAAACGAAATTTCATCATTGAAAACACTTGTTAATAACAATATTAAAACAAGTTGTACTCTAAACTTGGCAACAGGCAGCTAATAACTGTTTATAATGATTTTTCAAACAGTTCCACCGTGTTGAGCATCAATGAAGTTATTGTCATTGGGCCGACACCGCCAGGAACAGGTGAGATGTACGATGCGATTTTTGAAGATGATTCAAAATCTACGTCTCCACGGGTTTTGCCGGTTTCATCTTTAAAAATCCCTACATCAACAACCACACAACCAGATTTTAACATTTCCCCTTTTATAATATTTTTTCCCACTGCAGAAATTATGATATCTGCAGTTTTTGTTATCTGTGAAAGGTTTTTTGTATAACTATGACACATTGTTACTGTTGCATTTCTATCTAAAAGCATCTGAGCAACAGGTCTGCCGACTATATTTGAACGTCCTATTACAACTGCATGTTTGCCGGATAGGTCAATTTTATATTCATCAAGTAATAGCAATATCCCTTTTGGTGTACATGGATATACATTAGGTGTTTCTCCAGAAAATAGTTTCCCAAAATTATACGGAGTAAACCCGTCAACATCTTTTGCGGGGTTTATTTTATTTATTACTTTGTCTTTTGAAATTTGCTCAGGCAGCGGCAATTGAACAAGAATTGCATTTACTGATTTGTCGTTATTTAATTCTTCTATTTTATCAAGCAACTCTGCTTCGGAAACATTTTGAGGAAAACGTATTATTTGAGATGTAATACCTATTCTTTCAGCCATTTTTTGTTTATTGTTGACATAAATTTGGCTCGCCGGATTTTCGCCTGCTAATATTACCGCAAGAGATGGTTTTACTTCAAATTTTGAAACTTTTTTCTGAAGTTCTTCTAATATTTTGTCTCTTAATTTTTTTCCGTCTAATATTACTGCCATAAAGAAATGATAACATAAAACCTATTTTTTAAAAAGAAATTAAAGTTTTTAATATTTTTGCCGAATATAAAAATTGTTAGATTTAGGTAATTGTTTATGGTAAAATATGTTTTAGAGGAGCTTATGAGCGAAGATATTTTAAATTTCGACTTTGATATTCCTGATAATTTACTTGATAATATTCAACAAAATATTGAGCATATTATCAGAACTTTTGATGTTCCTGAAGAAAATAAATTAGAGGTTATAAAACAGATAAATTATATGTATTCTCGCACAAAATATCTTTCTTATACTGATGAATTAACAAAATTATCAAATAGAAGATGTTTTGATAATGATTTTAATAAAGAATTTTTAAGAGCTCAAAGATATCACAATCATTTAACTCTTGTAATGTTTGATATTGATTATTTTAAACAAATAAATGATACTTTTGGACATCCTTGCGGGGATTTTGTTTTAAAAGAGATTGCAAATGCGGCACTGCAAACTTTTCGTCAAACCGATACTGTTTATAGAACAGGAGGAGAAGAGTTTTGTGTTTTGCTTACAGAAACTGATATAAATCAATCTTTAATACCATTAGAAAGATTTAGAAAAACAGTAGAAACTCTTGGTCTAAAATATAACAATCAAGATATTCATATAACTGTAAGTATTGGAGCATGCCAATATTGTGACAATATAAAATCCAAAGAAGAATTTATTGAAAAAACAGATTCTGCGCTGTATGAAGCAAAAAATTCCGGAAGAAATAAGACTGTTCTTTTTAAATAAATATTATTCTTCGTATTGTTTTATTATATTTTGTAATTTTAGCCAACCTAAAACTACATGTTGAATGTTGTCTATTCTTATTACACTTGCATTTGGAGTAACTCCGGGTTTTACCCAGTTTGCAGAATTTGGTAAACCGCCTGCGTGTACACCTGTTTTTACTTGAACTTTACTTAAAAACATACAACCGATTGATAAAGATTTGAATATTATTTTTTTAAGTTGTTCATTATTTATACATTCATAAATAGATGCAAGTCCTTCCATTATTGTTCCAAGACTGCATGGACGTATATTATCTTTAAATGCACCAAAGTAGCTGTTTTTTGGATTTGTTATTTGGCTGCTTAATATAGGTATTGCCATTTGTTCGGCATAGGAGCGCATTTCACCTTTTTCTTCTTCCGGTACAAGACCTTTTGCAAATAATTTTTCTATTGCAAGAACTGACCAATGGTCAAATGGTATATTTAGATTTAGTGTTTTTCTTGTTTTTATAATATAAGAAAGTGATTTTTTTGCTGCTTTTAACCATTTTTCCTGAGGGTCTGTTTCATACAAATACAAAAGTCCGACAACAGCTTGTGCCGGATAATATATTGCTTCTGCTGTTTTATTTATAAGTTTTTTATTGCAATCATAATATGCATATATATTACCGTCTTCACTTTGCATTGATAATATAAATTCACCAAGCCCTTGTAATATTTTTAGGTCTATTTCCCCTTCTTTATAAAGGTTACAAAGAGCACTTAATGCAACACCGGCAGCTCCGGATTTTGCTATTGGAAATTTTATACCTTCTTCTTCCGGCTCTGAAATAACTATATATTTATTTTTGCCCAATTTTTTTATATATTTATCTATAAAATATTTGGATGATATTATTCTTTCTTCTTTATATCTATCTTCTAATTCATATTCTTCAAATTTATACATAGAATATAAAGTCCCTGCATGACGCAAAGAGTTGTATGTTTTGTTTTCGTAAGTTATTTCCGGATTAACATTGTTTCTATACTTAAAACGGCCATTTGTTAAAATATTAGTATTCAAATAACTCATAGATAAGCCTATCTCATAGTAATATGGCAAATCTCTTGTGTGTTCATGTGTATATTTATGAGAATCTTTTCTTATTATTGTCGCAAATACAACAACAATTATAAGAAATATGGTTGGTATGAATACTAATGGTGATGATAAATCAAACATATTGTTATTATAGCAAAGGTATCAAAAATAATAATAAAGCATTTGTAGGATTTTTTTATTTCTTTTCATTAAACCAATCAAGAATTGGTCTTATTTCACCATATTCAAGTTTATATTTTTTTGCAATATTACTTTCAAAAATCTTATCTATTCTCAAATTTGCATTTGGTATATATTTTATTTTTAGTTTTTTATTTTTAGAATCATAATATTTTGAGTAATTTAAACCATTATTCACACAATCCGGAAGTTTTAAGTAGCCTTCTTTGTCATCATAATAACAAAGACCATATGTTCTGCAAGTAATTCCTCTATATTTATATATTAAACATTGATTATTTACCAAAAAAGGGCATACATGTTCAAAACGTTCTTCTTTTTTGTGTTTTTTATTTTGCCAATCTTTTTTATCCAATAATAATTTCATTATATTTTGTTGAACAATTATTTTTTGATTTTGCGGAAGATTTATAAAACCTTCTGTCATATATGAAAATTCTAGTTGAGAAAATGGATATTCTCCATTTCTGCAGCAGGCGCTGCATCCAAGTTTACAGTAAATATATTTGGATTGCTTTTTATAAAAATAATTTAATATTTTGTCTAATCTAGATAAAAATTTTTCATATCTTTTTAACATAAATGAGACCTTTTATGTATTATTGTTTATATTATACCATGTAGAAAACTTTGTAGAATACTTGTTTATAAAATATACATTTTCTACATTATTTTTTTTTATATTTTTATATTTTTTACTTTTATACAATTTTTTATTTTTAAAAATAAGTTTTCTACAAAAATATTTACACCTAAAAATATTGTTATTGTTGTTTTTTTGTAGTTTTCTACAAATATTTATTGTTTACTATCATGACGAATTTTTATTAAATAATATATTTTATTAATTATTTAATAGTATTTTCATAATTCTTTTAATTTGCACAAAAATTATTTTTTCAGTAAAATTAAACTATATATAACAAGGGGATAATATGAGAATAGAGGCTAAAAATCTTATTAAAATATATGGGGATAGAAGAGTTGTTAATGATGTATCTATTTCAATAGAAAAAGGAGAAGTAGTAGGTCTTTTAGGTCCAAATGGCGCCGGCAAAACAACAACATTTTATATGGTTGTTGGTTTAGTAAAACCAAATGGCGGAAATATTTATATAAATGATAAAAATATTACAACATGGCCTATGCATATTAGAGCAAAAGCAGGTATTGGTTATCTTCCACAGGAAGCATCCAGTTTCAGAAGTTTGTCTGTTGAAGATAATATAAAGCTTGTTTTAGAAATGAATGATAAACTTACCGTAAATGAAAAAAGAAAAAAATTAGAAGAATTATTAACAGAATTCGGAATTATAAGATTGCGCTCAGAAGCTTCAATTTCTCTATCCGGTGGAGAAAGAAGACGTGTTGAACTCGCAAGAGCACTAGCCGCAAGTCCTGATTTTATTTTGTTAGATGAGCCATTTACAGGAATTGACCCGATTGCTATTGGTGAAATTAAAGAAAATATAAGAAAATTATCTGTTGAAAAAGGGCTTGGGGTTCTTATAACAGACCATAATCCAAAAGCAACACTTTCTATAACAGATAGAGCGTATGTTATTTTTGACGGAAAAATTAAAATTCAAGGAAACAGTAAAGATGTTGCAAACAATCCTGTTGCAAAAGAATTCTATTTAGGAAAGGATTTTACACTGTAATGAGTATAAAATTTCCTAAAATAACAATTTATGACAGGTATATATTTAAACAAGTTGCAATGGCAACAATTGTTGCAGTTTTATTGTTTACTATTGTTTGGATTGCTCCTGAAATATTACTAAATATTATAAAAGATGCATTAGCTGGTGATTATGGATTTAAAACAGCAATATTATTATTATTTTATGAACTTCCTAAAATATTAGACAAAGCGTTTCCTGTTGGTTTATTATTAGGAACATTATTTACATTTGACAAATTGAGTAAAGATTCTGAGATGACGATTTTTCGCGCAGTTGGAATGTCTTTTCAAAGAATTGTTATACCAATAGTTTGTCTTAGTTTTATATTTTCTATATTCTGTTTTTTACTAAGAGACAGTTGGACACCGTTTGCTGAAAATAAATTAAGAGCAATAAGGGGACAAGTTTCTTCTGCACAATATATTTATACTCAAAAAGATAAATCAGGTCATCCGTTAGCTGCAGTTATTGTATCAAAAGCTGTTGGAAAAGATTTAAATAATGTAATTGTTTTAGATTTTGCAAATCATTTTTATCAAGATGTTCATCAGTTGTCAAATATATATTCTGCTAAAAAAGGAAAAGTAGAAAATGACAGATGGGTTCTGGAAGATATAACAAATTATAGTATTTCTAATGACGGCATTTATGTTGATATAGATCATTTGGATAAAATAAATATTTTAAACGGCGAAGCTGCTCAAAATGCTTATACATTAATGAATTATTCATCAGTAAAAGAACGTGATATATCAACAAAAAATTTAAAAAAATATATAAAATTATTAAAAAAAGAAAATCTATCTGAAGAATATAGTTATATGCTGAATAAGTATATTCAAAGATTTATGCATCCTTTTATATGTATATTACTTGCTATATTGGGATGTCTTCTAGGTTTTAGCAAACCAAGAGAACAAAGACTTGTAGGTTTTACAATAGGTATAGGATGTGTATTTTTATATTATATAACACTTCCGTTCTTTGATATGCTTGCTGAAAAAGAAATATTATCACCGTTTATAACAGCAACATTTCCAACTATTGCATTTATTGCAGCAATTTATATATTCTATAAAATAAAGGATTTATAAAATGAAAAAATTAAGATATTTTTTAATAGTATTTATAATGTTGATATTTTGTGCAAATGCAAATGCAGCAAATAATATATCAATAAAACACAATAACGGAATTTATCATATAGTTTTAAAAGGTGAAAAAATAAAGAAAAGAATAAAATTTGTTGTTTCTGATGATTTAAAAACAAACAAAGAAGCTCATATTGCTTCAGGTGCAACATTAACATTAAATGCCGGATTTTTTGATCCAAAAAACGGACAAACAATATCATATATAGTTACAGACAGGATGACTTCAGCAGATCCTATGTTTAACACAGCATTACTTTCAAATCCTTTTTTTAGAATGAATATGTCAAAAATATTAAACAGATCAGAATTTAGAATAATGCAATGTGGTAACAAATTTCAATATGACATAGCTTCACACAAAGCAGACGTTCCGTTTGGTTGTGCTCTAATAACATCCGCTCAAGGGGGTCCATTAATATTACCGAAACTACAACTTGAAGAAGAAGGATTTATTGTTAAAAACTCTGCAGGAGAAGTTGTTAGAGAATCAGCATCTGTTTTACATAAAACATCAAGAACCATAATTGGTTTAAAAGGAAAAGACGAATGTCATATCCTTGTTATAACAGATGAAAACCCAATGGATATGTATGAAGTTCAAAAATTGTGCAAAGATTTAGAGCTAGATAGGGCAATGGCGTTTGATGGCGGCAGTTCTACATCACTAAATTATAAAAAAGATATAGATGTAATATCAATAAAAGGTGATGGAGCCGGTAGAATGTTAAAATCATTTATGTTGGTTTATTAGTATTGTATAAAAAAACGGAGTAAAAAATTGCAACCAGAACAAAAAAACGAAAAAATATTAAATAAACCAATGAACCGTCCTTGGGGATATTATATTGTTACATCTATGGGTGATGGTTTTGAAACAAAAATTATCCATGTAAATCCGGGTCAAAAATTATCTGTTCAATCTCATAATCACAGAAGTGAACACTGGTTTATTTTATCAGGTAAGGCTAATGTTATATTAAATGATAAAGAAATGGTTTTACTTCCGGGTCAAAGTATAGATATTCCGCAAAAAGCAATACATTCTTTGCAAAATTTGCAAAAAGAAGATTTGGAAATCGTAGAAATCCAAACAGGTGACCTTCTTTCAGAAGAAGATATTATAAGATATTCAGACATCTATGGTCGAGTGTAATATACTATTTGTAAATAAATGATAAGTAAAAACACAATCAACACTTTAAAAAAGGCAAAAAATAGTTTATACTATAAGTGTAGTAATAAACATATAATATTTTTTGATTTTACAAATATCCATCTATTTGAAGTATTGTCAGGTAAACACATTATAGGGTAAAATTGTTTAGTAATGTAAAATTATTGTCTAAACATGTCAAAAAAATGTCATCAGTAAACTTATAGAGTCAAAAGCAGGTATAGTAGTTTTGGAAAGATTAAATAGAAATACGCAGAAAAAATCAGAAAAGCAAACTAAAAAAAGTTTAGCTTCAAATCCGATTGAAAAAATAATTAATCAATTAGAAAACGGAACATTACCCGAAAAAACGACACATAAAAATCCTTATGCGTCAGATTCTGTTATATCTTCAAATAATAGATCAAAACAACTAAAGCCTTCTCAAAATCCATTTATTGATAAATCAAATTTTAATGACATTGTTCAAACAATAAATAATTTTAATGTTTCAAAAACAAAATCAACCTCATATACAACACCTGTTGTGGATATTTCTGATATACCTGATGCAAATTTAAATTATGCAGATATTATGAAAAACGTTTCTGATGTTTTTCAAAAAAGTACAAGTATTATAAATTTATATTCTCAATTAAATAAAATATTTGTAGATAAATTAAAATGGAATTTTATCGGATTTGGTTTACTTCATGAAAAATCAAAATGTTTAAACGTTCGTCTATATTCAAAAGAGAGTTCATATAGTTCAAAAGTATTTTTATCAGATGATACAAATCCAATAGTACAATGTTTTAAATCAAAAAATATAATTGATAAAAATAATGTAGAATACTTAAATATTCCATATTTAAGAAAAACAGGTTCTGTTGTAGTTCCAATGATGTCAGTAAACAAATGTATCGGCGTAATGCTTGTTGGTAAACCAATAACCAATGTTAATGTGAATATAATAACATTCTTGTCAAATTATATGGGAATGTTTATTCACAATATACAATTATTGGAACAAACGAATAAATTTGCAAATACTGATACATTGACTTCATTATATAATCACAGAGGTTTTCAAGAAGTTTTGGCAACAGAACTTGCAAAAGCAAAAGAAAATAAAACACCTTTATCTGTAATAATGTTTGACATAAATAATATAACAAAAATAAACAGAGAATTAGGCCATGCAAAAGGTGATGAAGTAATTAAAGTTTTGGCAGATAAAGTAAAACAAAATATAAAAAATACAGATTCTGCAGGCAGATATGGCGGTGATGAAATAGCAATAATAATGCCGGAAACCGATACAAGAAATGCAAAATATATGGCAGAATACATAACATATAGTTTGTCTTGTTGTTTTGTAGATGATGTAGGGCCGGTCAAGGTATCTGTTGGTATATCAACATACCCAAATGCGGCTCAAGATCAAGAGAAATTATTAATATTAGCAGAACAAGCAATGTTTATATCACAAGCAAAAGGTTATAAAGAAGGTATGTCTGCAATAATAAGTTCAGAAGATTTTAACTTCTGGGATGATATTGCTGTAAATTCTTTTGCTGAAATTATTGCAAAACGTCATTTTGAAAACGGTATAAACTTTGAAGAAGAATTAGTTAAAAAAATAAATAGCGCAGAAATAATAAACCATAACAATTTAATGGAAATGGTAACATCTTTAGCTGGTGCAATTGATGCCAAAGATCCATATACAAAAGGTCATTCAACATCAGTTTCAAGGTATTCAGAAGCTCTTGCAAGAGCAATAAATCTTCCTGAACATGAAGTTGAAAGAATAAAAATAGGTGCAATGCTTCATGATATAGGCAAAATTGGTATTCCTGAAAGTGTTCTTAAAAAACCGGGCAAATTAACAGAAGAAGAATGGAATATTATGAAACAACACCCATCTATTGGTGCAGAAAAAGTACTTGCGCCAAACGAAGCATTACGTGAATTTATTCCGATTGTAAAATACCACCATGAAAGACTTGACGGAAAAGGTTATCCGGAAGGTTTAAAAGGTGAAGATATTCCATTAGAAGCAAGAATTGTATCTGTTGCCGATGCATATCATGCTTTGGTAAGTGACAGACCATACAGAAAAGGTATGCCAATAGAAAAAGCCTGTACAATATTACAAGAAGGTGCAGGAATTCAGTGGGATAGTGATTTAGTGCGCCAATTTATTGTTATTGCACCATCTTTAACTACAAGTGTTTAGTATTTGGGTTATAATAATTTTATGTTTGGCATAAAAGAAGACGATATATCTGTTCAATACGAAGAATTCAGAGCAAAAATAAAAGAAAATAAATCTTTTGGTGTGACGGGTTTAACTTCTTTTTTGCGTCTTTATTTGCTTTCAAAAATAAAATCTTATTCAAATAAAAAAATATTGTTTATAACATCTACTGAACAAAATACATTAAAATACCAGAGTGATTTAAAAACAATTTGTGATATAGATTCTCAAATAATGCCATATCAAGATATTTCAATGTATGAAACAGTATCACAAAACTTATATAATTATGCTCAGCAAGTAGAAATTTTACAAAATAAACCTCAAATAGTTTTATGTCCAGTAAAGTCGCTGCTTGAAAAATTTCCTAATGAAGATTTTTTTAAAAAGAACTCTATAAAAATAAAAATAGGAGAGAGTATAGATTTAACAAAACTATCAAAAAAACTTGTAAATCTTGGTTATAAAAAAGTTACAATGGTTAGTGATATCGGAGAATTTAGTATTCGAGGGGATATTGCGGATATTTTTTCTTTAAATTCAAATCCTGTCAGAATAGAACTCTGGGGAGATGAAATTGTTGATATAAGATATTTCAATAATGAAACCCAAAAATCAATAGAAAAAGCAAAAGAAACGATAATCAAACCAATATACAAATTTATTACTGTTGGTCAAGAAGATACTGTTAAAAAGCTTCAAACAAATATAGAAGATGAAATTCCCGAAGAAAATTATTTTGAGGGTATAGAAGTTTATCAAAATTATTTTAATAAAAATCTTGTCAGTATATTTGATTATTTTGAAGATTATGTAATCGTATTTGATGAAACCTCTGAAATATATTCAAAATATGAATTTTTTGATGAAGATTATACAAAAAGACGCGATGAAAATGTAAAAAACGGGTTAATACAATTATCAGAAATAAAAAACCACTTTACTTATGAAGAATTTCTTCACCACACATCATATTTTCAAAAAATAGGTTTCAATAATTTTGTAGACGGCAGTATGTTAGATTTGATAGAATTTAATGCCCAACCATTACGAAATTTTGAAGCAAATTTTGATGAGCTAGAAAAATATTTTAACGAATATAAAGACTATCAAAAAATAATAGCAACAGATTATCCGGACAGAGTAAAAGAAATTTTAACAGAAAAAGAAATATTTGATGTTGAATATCAACCGTCAACCGTATGCGGAGGATGTATTCTTCCAGAATTTAAAACAATAATTGTAACAGATAGAGAATTATTTAATAAACGTCCAAAAGAAATTAGCGCATCAAAAAAATCTTATTTTAAAGAAAAACCTGAATTTATAGAAAATATAAACGACATAAAACCGGGAGAATTTGTAGTTCATACAATTCACGGTTTAGGTATTTATCAAGGGCTGTCCAAACAGGAAATAGACGGGCAGCTAAAAGATTATTTGACAATAGAATATGCAAATAAAGACAAGTTACACATTCCTGCAGAACAAATAAACCTGTTATGCAGATATAGGGGTTCCGGAAATACAAGGCCAAAACTATCCAAAATGGGCGGCCATGATTGGGAAAATACAAAATCAAAAGTTAAAAAAGCTGTTGAAGTTGTTGCATATGACCTGTTAAAATTATATGCAAGACGAAAAATGCAAGAGGGGATTGAATTTTTACCGGATACAAATTGGCAGATAGAAATGGAAGAAGCATTTGAATATGTTGAAACTCCTGACCAATTAAAAGCAATAAAAGAAGTAAAAAATGATATGGAATCTTCCCAGCCAATGGACAGATTGATTTGCGGAGATGTGGGTTTTGGAAAAACAGAAGTTGCGATGCGTGCAATATTTAAAGCTGTAACTTCAGGAAAACAAGCCGCAGTAATTGTTCCGACAACAATTCTTGCTCTACAGCATTATCAAACAATATCAGAAAGATTTAAACCGTTTGGAGTTCAAGTTGAATTATTATCAAGATTTAGAACTCCAAAACAACAAAAAGAAACTATAAAACACCTTGCAACAGGAGAATGCGATGTTGTTATCGGTACCCACAGATTATTGCAAGATGGAATAATATTTAAAGATTTAGGATTTTTAGTTGTAGATGAAGAACACAGATTTGGGGTTCGTCATAAAGAAAGACTAAAACAATTAAGAGAAAATATTGATATATTGTCGATGTCAGCAACACCAATTCCGAGAACTTTATATATGTCATTATCAGGGATTAAAGATATTTCTTTAATAAATACCCCACCAAAGAATCGTTTACCAATAAAAACCTATGTTGGTGAGTGGAATGAAACAATGGTTAAAAACGCCATAAATCACGAAATAGACAGAGAAGGACAAGTTTTTTATCTATATAACAGAGTTGAAACAATAATGGAGATGAAAACATTATTGCAGCGGATAGTTCCAAATGCCAGAATAGCCATAGGTCATGGGCAGATGGATGAAAAAGAATTGGAAGAAGTAATTGTAGATTTTGAAAACCATGAATATGACGTGCTTTTAGCAACAACAATAATAGAAAATGGCATAGATATACCAAATGCAAACACAATGATAATACATGATTCTGACAGGTTTGGTTTAGCTCAGTTATATCAACTAAGAGGTCGTGTCGGACGTAGTGAGCGTCAAGCATATTGTTATTGTTTCTATAAAAAAAGTAAAGAATTATCAAAAGATTCAATAGACAGGCTAAAAGCCATAAAAGAATTTACAACACTTGGCAGCGGTTATCAAATAGCATTAAGAGATATAGAAATCAGAGGTGTAGGAAATATTTTAGGAACAAAACAGCACGGACATATGATAAATGTTGGTTTTGATACATATTGTGATTTATTAGAAGAAACCGTTCATGAGCTTCAAGGTGAAAAAGTAAAAAAACAAAATCCGACAATAGTAGATATAAATGTGACAGCTTATATTCCAGATGAATGGGTTGGTTCATCCGAACAAAAAATGATAGAATATAAACGCCTTGCGGATGTAAAAACAGTATTAGAGTTAGATTATATTGTAGAAGAATGGAAAGACCGTTTTTCAAAACCTCCGGAATCTGTTGAAAATTTGATAAAACTAATAAGATTACGTCTTGCTGCAACAGAAATAAATATAAATGCAATAAGAGAAGTAGGTGAAACAATAAGAATATATACACCATATACTCAAGCAGAGTGGAATTTAGTGCAAAAAACACTCCCGCCAAATATATCAAGAAAGGTAAAATTTACACAAGCGCCAAAATCCTGTTCAGACGGTATTTCTATCTTAATTGTAAACACATCTTATGTAAATTTTGATGAAATATTTAACATTTTGACAGATTTGTTTTATTATATACATAAAGTAAGTCACGAATATTAAACAAATGAGAGGGATATTTATGAAAAAAACAAAACTAATTGCGACATTGTTAGTTGCAGGTATGTTATTTACCGGTTGTGGATTAAAAGGAAATAATACAATAATAAAAATTAATGACGGAAAAATAACTCAAAAAGACTTTGATAATTTAATGGATAAACAAATTGCTCAATCTCCAATGGCACAAATGGGAGATATGAAATCAAATAAAAACGGAATGTTATATTTGATGCTTTCACAAAGAGTATTAAACCAATTAATCATTGAAGAATTATTAAACCAAGAAGCAAATGCTCGTGGTATCAAAGTTTCTTCCAAAGAAGTTTCTGAAGCAATAGCAAAAATCATGGACAAAATTGGCGGAAAAGACAAATTAATGGATATTTTAAAACAGAATGGTCTTTCTGTTTCACAGTTCAAGGCAGATATAAGAAAACAAGTAAAAATGCAAAAACTTGCAATCGCAGCAGGAAATGTAAAAGTAACAGATGCAGATTGCAAAAAATTCTATGATGAAAATGCAGATAAATTCAAACACGAAGATCAAGTAAGAGCTTCTCATATTTTGATTATGGCAAATCCATATCAATTTCAACAGGAAATAACTTCTGAAGCAAAGAAAACTTTTACAGAAGAAGAATTAAAGAAAAAAGTAGAAGCAAAAATGGCTCAGAAAAAAGAATTAGCAGAAAAACTTGCAAAAGAATTGCAAGCTGATAATTCAAAATTCGCAGCGTATGCTAAAAAATATTCAGAAGATGAAAACTCTGCAAAACAAGGCGGCGATTTAGGTTTCTTTGATAAAAAGACAATGGTTCCGGAATTTGCACAAGCTGCATTTACAGCAAAACCAAATACAGTAACAGGTGTTGTTCAAACTCAATATGGTTATCACATAATAATGGTAACAGACAGAAAAGAAGCAGGCGTAGTTCCTTATGAAAAAGCAAAAGCAGATATTCAAGAATATTTAGAATCAAGCAAACAAATAGAAGCTCTTGATAATTTAACACAAGCAGCTAAAAAGAAAGCAAAAATAGAATTTGCGAGTGAAGAATTTAATCCTGATGTTGTTGAAAAGAAACTTTCTGAACAGATGGGTAATTTAAAACAAAACTTACAAGCTCCGGCTCAACCGGCAAAAAAATAAAGTATAAAAAAATAAAGAAGGGTCTGTATGAAAATACAGGCCTTTTTTTACCTTGAAAGCAATATTTGTTTTTGATAGATTTGTATTAATAAAAAACATTTAGGGAAAATATGGAAGAGAACAAGCCAAATATAATATCTGATTTTTTAAAAAATATTTTTTCTGTATCAGATGCAGATTATAGTCATAAATTGATACGTATATTAGGAATACGATTTCGTATATTAAAAAAAGATAATAAAAAAGTTATAAAAATTGATTATAAAAAATATTCCGATATAACACAATTGCCGCCAGCAGAAGGATTTTTAAGGGAATATCAATTATCTTTACTGGAAATATTAAAAGAATTTGACAGAATTTGTAAATTAAATAATATACGCTACTGGCTTAGCGGCGGAACTCTTTTGGGGGCGATGCGCCATAAAGGTTTTATACCTTGGGATGATGATGTTGATGTAGATATGATGCGAGAAGATTATGAAAAATTTGCATCAATATTTAATGCGTGTACAAAATATGCAGATTTATATTGTGAACTTTGGCGGGATAAAAATGCTAAAGCGACTTGTATATTAAAGATAAAACACAGAAAAATAAAACAGGTTTCTGTGGATATTTTTCCTCATGATTTTTATTTTACAGCGGTTATGGGTGAAGATAAAAAGCGTTTAAACAAAAAAATAAAAAAATTGCGTAAAGGTTTAAGCTATAGTTTCTTTAGAATAAAAGACACAGAAAAACTAATGGAAAAAATAAAATATTTAACCCAAAATGTGATAAACCAAAATATAGAGGTAGATGAAAGAATATCTCCATCAATTCATTGGGGTTTAGATTTCCCGCACAGATGGAATAATTGGATTTATGATTATGATCAAATTTTCCCGCTTAAAGAGATTGAGTTTGAGGGATATAAATTCTGCTGTCCGGCAAATACAGATTTTATGCTGCGTAATATTTATGGTGAATATATGAAGTTTCCAAAAAGTATCTGCCCTCATCACACAGATGAAAAGGCTTTTACCCAAGAAGAAAAACAGGAATTATTGAAATTAAGAAAATTGTCACAGAAAAATTAATGTTTTATTGCAAGATAAAATTTATATATTAAATTTAAGACGTTTTCATCTTCGATTGCCGTTTTAATTTCTTTTTTCATGTCATCAATACTTTTTATCGGGTTAAACATGTATAATTCGTATGGTTCAACATTTAATGCTTTAACAATTTTTTCAAAGTTTTCTATACTGGGTGCAAATTTTCCTGTTTCAATATAACTAATATTAGAAGTTCCGATACCAACCATTTCCGCAAGTTGTTCTTGAGTAATACCTCTATGCTTGCGTATTTCTTTTATTCTTGAACCAAGTTGTTTTTTTATTGAATTCATATTCACCCCTGTATAATTATCTAAAATCTTGTATAAAATTTTAATCCCATACAATAGTAATTTTTAGGTTGATTTTTCATATTTAATATGATATTAATAGGGTGTAACTATATAAATTAAGATAAAAAATAATGTTGAATAAAATATTTTCTATAAAATCATATGATTACACGCATATACAAATAGTATTTTTAGGAATAAAATTAAAATTTCCTAAAATCCAATATAATAAATTGAAAAAACAGAACCTTTTTTACAAATACAAAGAGTCAAATACAGATATAACAACCATTCCGCAAGCAAGCGGAAAACTCAGACAAATACAACTTGCAAATTTATTATTGCTTGATGAACTTGATTATGTGTGTCAAACGAATAATATTCCATATTGGTTGGATGGCGGAACATTATTAGGGGCTGTAAGACATAAAGGTTTTATACCATGGGATGATGATATTGATGTTGGCATGCTTTCACAAGATTATGCAAAATTTTTAGAGATATTTAATAAAACATCACGGGATGATAATATTTATGCGGATTTGTGTTATGGTGATGTTAAATCTGATATTTTGCTCATAAAAATTAAACATAAATTATGTCCGCATTTATTTGTTGATATATTTCCTTTTTATAATTACGGAGCAATTATTAATAGCAAAGAACAAATAAAAAAAACAATACAAATAAAGAAATTTAGGGAAAAAATAAAAAAAGAAATTTGTTCTATTAAAGATAAAAATGAATTATTTCTATTTTTCCAAAATAAAATGAAAAACGATATTATTGCAAATGTTGAGAATACAGAATGTAATAAGCCAAATTTAGTATGGGGTATAGAATATAACCATAGATGGAATAATTGGTTTACAAATTATGATGTGATTTTTCCGTTGCGACCAATAATTTTTGAAGGGAAAGAATATATAGGGATGAATAATCCGGATGCATTTTTGTCAAGAGTCTATGGGAATTACATGGATTATCCGGATAAAATCACTTGCGGTCATAGTCTATATAAATGCGATGATGAAGAATTTAAATATATAAGAGCGCTGGCGACAAAGAAATACTATAATTTAGAATTTAATAACAATGATAAAAAACGAATTTAAAAAAATTATAAGAAATATATTTTCATTAAGAAATGATGGAACAGACAAACTTATAACAATATTTGGTATTCCCATAAGAATTGATTGTTCGCGATATTATAAAGATTTAATGAAAAATACTTCTGTTATAAAAAACAAAATAATATTTAACAATTTTCATGGTTCTTTATATGGGTGTAATCCTAAATATATTGCAGAAGAAATAATAAAAAGAAAACTTCCATACAATCTATATTGGATGTGTAAACAAATAAAAAAAGTTGACAAAAGTATTTTTCCAAAGGAAATACTGTTAGTTCCATTCAATGGATGTAAAAGTATTAAGGAATTGGCAAGTTCACGAATTATAATTAGTAACGTCCGTACCAATTTATTAATAAATCGGGGTTGGACTAAAAAAGAAGGACAAACATATATCCAAACATGGCATGGTTCTTTAGGTATCAAAAAAATTGATGCAGCTGTTGGTAATTATTCTTTTGCAACAAAACAATGGTGTGATGTCTCAAGAGAATATGATTCCAAATATATGGATTATTTATTATCTAACAGTACATTTGAGGATAAAGTGTTTGAAAATGGTTTGTGGTATGAAGGGCCAATTCTAAAAACAGGTCATCCGCGAAATGATGTTTTTTTCAAGACAGAAGATGATAAGTTAAAAATTAAAGAAAAAGTTTTTTCAACTCTTGAAATAGATAGAAATAAAAAAATTCTTTTATATGTCCCATCTTATAGAGATGACAAGAGATTAGATTGTTATGGATTAGATACAAATAGTTTAATAAAGGCATTAGAAGAAAAATTTGGTGGAGATTGGGTTGTAGCAATAAGACTGCATCCTCACGTAAAAAAATATTCAACGAGCTTGTATGATTTTGGAGAAAAGGTTGTTGATGCATCTTTCTATCCGGATATACAAGAACTATTAGTATCATCAGAAGCCGCAATAACAGATTATTCAAGTTGTATATTTGATTTTATGTTGTCAAGAAAACCGGGCTTCATTTTCGCAACAGATTTGGACGAATACAATACCGAACGCGGATTTTATTATCCGCTCGAAGAAACCCCTTTCCCTGTTGCAAAAAATAACCAAGATCTTTGTCAAAATATTTTGAATTTTGAAAATAAAAAATATGTGGAAGAGGTTGAGAAATTTTTGAAAGACAAAGGCTGCATGGAAGATGGACATGCTTCAGAAAGAGTTGTTGATTTGATAGAAAAAATTATAGCAGAATAAAATTTGAAGTTATAACAAAATTTTATAAGGGTATTTTTTAATGTTTAAAATAAGAAAAATATTAAAGCCGATATTATTCATATTAATAGTGATATTGATAATTTTTTCCGCATATCGTTTTTGTTTGGCAAATTTTTTTATAGCGCATGCTTTGGGCGAAAATAATTGGTGTAAATGCAATAGGAACAGATACTATATTTGAGTGGTAGTTTTGATTTTGACTGTCAAATTTTTTTTTGTTAAATTTAATAAGAAAGCGGGGGTATAAATGAAAAAATATATTTATAAAAATAGCATTATAGAGGGGAATTTAAATGACTAAACTCCGTCCTTTAGAATATATTTTTTCGATTACCAATTCAGGAACAGATAAACTGATAATGTTTTTGGGAATACCGATAAGAATTGATCGTTCAAGATATTATAAAAAATTTTGTCAAGAATTAGATATTGAAAAAAATAAAATAGTATTTTGTAATTTTAAAGGTGGTAGTTATGGCTGCAATCCTAAATATATAACAGAAGAACTTTTACGTAGAAAACTTCCTTATGATATAGTTTGGCTGGTACGCAGCGTAAAAAAAGAGAGAGAAAAAGGAGTTTTTCCTGACAATATTCGCCTTGTCGGATATGGAACAAAGCAAGCATTAAAAGAACTTGCCAGTGCAAAACTCTGGATTGACAACCAAAGAAAAAATTATTTTATAAAAAAAGGCTTGGTAAAAAAAGAGGGGCAATATTTTATCCAAACCTGGCATGGATCTTTGGGAATAAAAAAATTAGATGCGGATGTGGAAGCTTTTACCAATGAATACAAACAAGAATGGGTTGAATGTTCTAAATATGATTCTTCAACATGGGATTATTTATTAACAAATAGTGAATTTGAAAATAAAATCTTTAAACGTGCTTTGTGGTTTAACAATGAAATAAAGCAATTTGGACATCCCAGAAATGATATTTTCTTTAAGAATTCCTCTAAAATTCAAGATAAAGTAAGAGAATTTTACAATATACCACCTTCTAAAAAAATTCTTTTATATGTTCCGTCATTTAGAGATGATGGAGATATTGAGTGTTATAAGCTCGATTATGAAAGAGTTTTAAAAGAATTAGAAGCAAAATTTGGCTCGGAATGGGTTTGTATAATTAGACTTCACCCAAGAGCAAAAAAATTTGATAAATATATAATTCCGGAATCTGAAAATATAATTGACGGGACTTTTTATCCTGATATTCAAGAACTTTTAGTGACTGCAGATATTGCAATTACTGATTATTCAAGTTGCATATTTGACTTTATGTTATCAAAAAAACCGGGATTTATTTTTGCAACAGACGTAGAAAAATACAATACAGACAGAGGGTTTTATTATCCGCTTGAACAGACGCCGTTTCCTGTTGCATCAAATAATGATAAGTTAATAGAGAATATACAAAATTTTGATATGACCAAATATCAACAAAATGTAGAACAATTTTTACAAGAAAAAGGCTGCATGGAAGACGGGCATGCCTCAGAACGTGTAGTTGATTTAGTAGAGGAGTTGATGAAAAAATGAATATAGCAATAATATTTGCCGGCGGGACAGGACAAAGATTAAAAAATGGTGTTGATACAACTCCAAAACAATTTTTAAAAATTTATAATAAGCCAATAATAATTCATACATTAGAATTATTTCAAGAGCATGAAGAGATAGATAAAATCTATATTGCAATTCATCCTGATTATTATAAATATATGCAGGATCTTGTAAAACATTATTATATTTCAAAAGTTGCAGGAATTGTAAACGGCGGAAAAACAGGGCAAGATTCTATATATAATGCTCTAAAACTTGCACAGAGTGAAAATTCAGATGATTCTATAGTTTTAATACATGATGGTGTGCGTCCGAATATCACTCCGGAAGTTATTTCAAAAAATATTAAATGTGCAAAAGAAAATGGTAACGCAATTACATGCACTTCTTGTTTTGAAACAATTTTGATTAGTGAAAATCATAAAAATCCAAAACATGTTCCATACAGAAAAAATACGTATTCTGCTCAAGCGCCTCAGTGTTTTCATCTGGGTGAAATTGTAAAAGCACATGAAACAGTGAGAAAAACTAATCCAAATTATACGGATATCGTTGATTCTTGTACACTTTTTAAGTCTTTAGATAAAGAAACCTATATGGTAGAAGGTAATAGAGGCAATATAAAAATAACAACAATAGAAGATTTATACATATTACGGGCACTAATACGTTATAAAGAAGATATGGAAGCCTTTGGAATAGACGGAAAGGAATAATGTATGGCAACAATTTTCGAAAAAGATATCGATGAGATTATACAAAACTTTGATATGTCTGTTTTTGAAGGTAAATGTGTTATGGTAACCGGCGCGACAGGCTTAATCGGCAAATTATGTGCTAAATCATTATTAAAATCCGGAGTAAATGTTGTTGCACTTGTCAGAAATGAAGAAAAAGGTAAGAAAATTTTTGGAGAAGTGAAAAATTTGAGATTTTTGGTTCAAGATATAAATTCTCCAATAAATTATGAAGGTCGGATTGATTATATAATTCACTGTGCAAATACAACTTCATCATCTGATTTTGTAGAAAAACCTGTTGAAACAATTTATACAACAATAAACGGAACAAGAAATGTTTTAGAATACGCAAAACGCAGAGGTAAATATTTAGAAGGAATGGTTTTTCTATCATCTTTAGAGATATATGGCAAAACAGAAAAAGAAAATATAACAGAAGATGATTTAGGTTACATTGATATTCTATCAACTCGCAGCAGTTATTCGCAAGGCAAAAGAATGGCAGAAACCATGTGTATATCTTATGGAAAAGAATATAATGTTCCAATTAGGATTGCACGACTTTCACAAACATTTGGGGCGGGGGTTTCAAAAGAAGACAACAGAGTTTTTGCACAATTTGTAAAAAGTGTGATAAATAAAGAAGATATTGTTTTATTCACCAAAGGGGAGACAAAACGCAACTACTGTTATACAACAGATGCAGTAAGAGGAATTTTCACAATATTAACAAAAGGTGAGAATAATCAAGCATATAATGTAGCAAATAAAAATACATATGTTTCTATTGCAGATATGGCTAAAACACTTGAAAACGCAGATACAAAAGTGGTTTTTAAGATTGATAATGTAGACAGAGGTTACAATCCGACAATAAAAATCTGTTTAGACACAACAAAGTTAGAACAATTAGGTTGGAGTCCAAAAATAGATTTACCTCAAATGTTTGATAGAACCATACAATCAATGAAAGAAGAATAATGGAAAAATTAAAAAATATAGAATTTATAAGAGTTTTTTTAATATGTGCAATAGTTTTTTTGCATATGTTCATTGATAGAGTTTGGAATTTATGTCATATTTATCCTGATATTTCTATTTACCAAACCCTAAAATCTGCAATAGCTCATTCTAATAATGGTGTAGAAGGATTTTTTATTGTTGCGGGATTTTTTCTTGTTTATACATTTAAATCTCATTTGAGTTTAAAAAACTTTATTTTAAAGAAATATATAAGATTATCTCCTGTAATTTTATTTTCAATGGGTTTGTGTGCAATAGGCTGGTTGTTAGGTGCAATGCATTTTAAACTAATACCCAATTTATTAACGGTATTTTTATTAAATAACTTTGTTGTACAAATAGGTGTAGGACAAAATCCTATTTTATGGTACACTTCTGCCCTTTTTACTGGCTTATTACTTTATTTTTGTTTAATAAAATATTTGCCTGTTAAAATAAAATATTGGACCATAGCAATAGTGGCTATAAGTGGTTATATAATACTGGAAATTTTACAACATGGATCATTTGTAAAACCTATAAAAAATTATCACCATATATTTAATATTGGATTTCTACGAGCTGTCGGCGGTATTGGTTTGGGGTGTTTAATAGGGTATTTATACAAAAATATTTTGTCCAAATTCAATCAGCCTTTAAAAAACATGCTGCTAAAATGGTTTTTCACACTGTTGGAATTTGGTTTTATGGGTTTTATAATATGGTGGTGCATGTGTATTCACAAGAGTATAAATAATATAGTAATAGTTTTGTGTTTTGGGATTTTGCTTATTTTATTTCTCTTTAAAAAAGGTTATTTATCTCAGATAACCGATAGTGATATTTGGGTAAAACTAGGGCGATATCAATATTCTATTTATGTTGTGCATTATGTAATAATTAGGATACTTGGTTTAAAAGTCTGGAAACATTGTCCGGATTTCGTTTCTGCACATCCGATTATGCCAATAATATTAAATTTGGTTGTAATTTTGTTGATTGGTATTTTTGCTTATCATATGGTAGAATTACCTTGCACCAAATATTTGAAAGCAAAATTGATAAGGAAATAAAATTGGGTATTTTAAGTAAAATAAAACAAAATTTAGATAATAAATTTTCACAGGATACAAACTATCATTCCTTGTCGGTAATTTTGCCGTATTTCAAACCTTATTTAAACAGAACATTTTTAGCTCTCGGTTTGGCGGTTCCGATTGGTGCATTGGATGCGGTTATTGCGTTGTCTTTAAAGCCATATATGGATATTGTAATGCTGGATAAGCAAATGCAATCAACTTGGTTTTTACCAATTTTGATTGTTGTTTTTACTTCTTTGCAGGGCGGATTGAATTATCTTGCAACATATATGAATGATTGGGTCGGCGGTAGAGTAACAAACGATTTAAAAAGAGATTTATATAAAAAATTGATGCATCAAACGTGTCATTTTTTCGATAAACAAACTTCAGGAAAAATATTAAAAGCATATAATAATGATGCAGAAAAATCTTGCGCAGGACTTATTTCAAATATAAAAACAATTATATCAAGAGTATTTTCTTCAATATCATTAATTGGTGTATTATTTTATAATTCGTGGTTTTTAGCAATTATTGCTGTTTTTGTTTTGAGTTGTGCAATGGTACCTTTAATGAAAATAAAATCCGCAATTAAAAGTATTTACAACCGTTCAGAAGGAGAAAATGCTAAAATTTTAACAACATATAATGAAGCATTTGCCGGACACAAAGTGATTTCAGCCTATAATTTGTATGATTTAAAACAAAAACAATTTGAAAAACAATCATATAATGTCTTTGGTTTAAGAATAAAAATTACTCAACACACCGCATGGTTATCTCCATTAATGCATATTATTGTTTCTGTGGGTATTGCGGCAGTAATTGGCATCGGTAGTTATATGATTGTAAAAAATAAATTAAGTGCAGGTCAGTTTGTTTCGTTTATTACAGCATTGATAATGCTTTATACACCAATTAAAGGTCTTGGTAATAATGCAAAAAATATGTCAACTTGTTTATGTGCAATAGAAAGGGTTGTTTCAAAATTAGAACAAGTACCGGCTGTTGTTGATTATGATGGTGCGATAGATTTTCCTGAATTTAAAGACAAAATATCCTTTAAAGATATAAAATTTTCCTATATAAAAGGTAAACGTGTATTAAACGGTATATCTTTTGATGTTAAAAAAGGTGAAACTGTTGCCCTTGTCGGAAATTCCGGAGGGGGAAAATCTACTATTGTTAATTTATTACCACGTTTTTATAATGTCAAAAATGGAGATTTAACTTTTGATGATGTTTCAATAAATTCAATAAAAATAGATTCACTGCGTGCGAATATAGCAATGGTTTTTCAAGACAATTTTTTATTTGAAGGAACGATTAGAGATAATATAATGCTTGGAAAACTTGATGCAACAGAAGAAGAATTGCAAAAAGCCGTGAAAGAATCATATTTGGAAGACTTTGTAAACTCTTTAGAAAAAGGTTTGGATACTCAAATAGGTGAGCGAGGAATGCTTTTATCCGGCGGTCAAAAACAAAGAATAGGCATTGCCAGAGCATTATTAAAGAATGCACCGATATTGGTTCTTGATGAAGCGACTTCTGCCCTTGATAACCAAGCAGAGCATATTGTTCAACAAGCAATAGAAAATTTAATGAAAGATAGAACAGTTTTTGTAATTGCACATAGACTGTCAACAATTCAAAATGCCGATAGAATTCTTGTTATAAAGGGAGGCTATCTTGTAGAGAGCGGAACACATGATGAACTAATAAATATCCCTGATGGTGAATATAAAAAATTATATGAAATGCAATTTAACAAAGCATAAAAAAAGAACCTATTTAAAGGTTCTTTTTTAGTCTTTTTTTGCTTTAACATTTGGACTTTCGTATTCAATACCCATTTCTTTTAATGTTTTGATAAAGTTTTGGGCACATAATCTTTGAGCTTCCGGCGGAACTATTCGCAAAATTTCAACTGTCTTTGATATAACAGGGTCTTTGTCGTACCATCTGTTATTTGCATTAACAGGTTTAACCATTGCGTAAAATTTATCTATTGTTTCTTTAGAAACTTTTTCTTCAATTTTTTGCAAGAAAATTTCAGCCTGTGCTTTCAATTCTGTTTGATAATTTCTAAGCAAGTCTATTACTTCTAATAACAACGGGTCATGATCATACCAGCGTTTATAAGTAGGACTCATTGTGTACACCCTCCGTTAGGTTTATCTGGGAATCTTCGACTCTTCTTTCTATCTTCCCTCCTAACAATCTTATCTTACTTTCGAAATTTTCGTATCCTCTATCTATATGATGTATTTTTTCTACAACAGATTCACCATCAGCCATTAAAGCTGCTACAACAAGTGAAGCACCGGCTCTTAAATCGCTGGCAGTTAAAGTAGTTCCGGAAAGTTTCTTAACTCCCTTGATAATTGCATGGTTTCTGTCTTGATGAATATCTGCTCCCATTCTGTTCAAATCAGGAACTTGCATAAATCTGTTTTCATAAAGACTTTCTGTGATAATACCAACACCATTTGCGGTTGATAACAATGCCATTGCCATAGATTGTAAGTCTGTCGGAAATCCCGGATATGGTTGAGTGATGAAATTAATAGAATTTAATCTGTTTTTGCAGCTAACTTCCATGGATGTAGGGTCTAAAAGTTTAATATTTGCGCCCATTTTGAGCAATTTATTTGTGAAGAAAGTCAAATGAGCAGGATAAACATTTCTGATAATCCCTTTACCTTTTGTCGCAATAATTGCAGTCATGTATGTTCCTGCTTCTATTCTGTCAGGAATGGTTGTATATTCAATTGAATGAAGATGTTCAGGTTTAACCCCGTTAATAATAATTTCAGAAGTACCGGCGCCGTTAACATCTGCCCCCATTGTATTTAAGAAATTTGCCAAATCAACAATTTCAGGTTCTTGTGCTGCGTTTTGAATTCTTGTAGAACCTTCTGCAAGAACTGATGCGAGCATAATATTTTCTGTTGCTCCGACAGATGGAATATCTAAATAAATATCAGAACCGATTAGTTTGTTTGCTTTTGCAATAACATAACCGTTTTCAATTTTAATTTTAGCACCAAGAGCTTCTAAACCTTTAATATGAAAATCAACTCTGCGTTCTCCAATTGCGCAACCGCCCGGCATTGCAACATTTGCTTCTTTACATCTCGAAACTAGTGCACCAAGAACAACAAAAGATGCTCTCATTTTACTTACAAGCTCGTATGTCGCAGTAACGCTTGTTAATTCAGTTGCATCGATAACAACAGATTTTTCTTCTTTGTTATAATCAATTTTTGCACCAAGTTGTGCAATAACTTTTAGCATAATATCAACGTCAGTAAGTTCAGGCACGTTGTATATTTTTGTAGAGCCTTTTACAAGTAAGGCTGCTGCCATAAGTTTTAGTACAGAGTTTTTAGCTCCGCCAATGGATACTTCTCCTTTAAGGGGTGTTCCGCCTTTTATATAAAATCTTTCTGCCAATTTTTGCCTCCGAAAGAGTGGTTTTACTATATCTTCTTATATATAATAATACAATTAGTTGCTTTTGATGTAAATAAATTACAATATGTAAAGATTGAGGTTATAGAAATTAATATTTTGACAAAAAATATTTATTTTTGACTTTTATTTTGATATATTAAAACAAAACAAAATAAGTTGTTTGGAAAAGGAAAAATATGCTGGAATCTCTTCATAAAACAAAGGAAACAGTTAACAACAATACTCACAAGATGTATGTTTCTGTTCCTGTTAATCGTGTAAACGATATTATTGATAGTTTGAGAAAAATATTTGAAGAAGAGCAAAAATCAAGAGATTCGATTTTATTAAGTTATAAACCAAGTGCTATATACAAATTGGCAGATTACATTTCCGGAAAAATTTCACGTTCTGCATCTATTGGTATTGCAGGTGAAACAGCAAGCGGAAAATCTACAATTACACTTGATATTATAGATACAATAAATTCGTTTGCAACTGAATTTGAGCTTAATAATATTATTACTCGTGTAAATACGGATGATTACTATTATGATCGTTCGGATATGGTTAAAGCGGCAGGAAGTTTTGCGGAATTTGCAAAACATTATGATTTAGATGTGCCTGCAGCGTTGGAACTCGAGTTGATGAGTAAACATATAAAAGAATTATTATCAGGCAAATCAGTTTATTTACCTAAATACGATATGTCCGGAACGGCAAAAAGATATGATGATTATACATTGGCAAAACCATCAAAAATAGTTATTTCTGAAGGTTTATTTACGTTAACAGAAAAAATTAAAGATGCTTTTGATTTTAAAATTTATGTTGATGTAAGACATCATATTCAAAAAGAAAGATTTTATATAAGAGCTGCTGAGCGTGATTTGGGTGATAGTGCGGATACTATTTATCAAAACGCATCACAAAAAGCAGAAGTCTATATAAGACCGTGTAAAAAAGATGCAGATATTGTTTTGTCCGGAGAATCAGACAGAGCAAGGTACAAAGAATTTTTGAATAAAATAATTTCATTAGTACAAAAATATAACTTTAAAAATAGAGAAATTATATAAATTGCTAAAGAAAATTCTTTGTGCTATATTTGCATTGCAAAAGTTTTTTGCGGGCGTAGTTCAGTGGTAGAATGTCTCCTTCCCAAGGAGAAGATCGCCGGTTCGAGCCCGGTCGCCCGCTAGTTATTAATAAATGAATTGTAAAAATAAAGGATAAGTGTATGCAAGTTTCAAAAATTAATTATCAGAATACCCCTGAATTTAAAGCGGGTTTGTATTTTTCCAGATCTTCAAGTGTATTGTTTAATAGAAATCACAATATTACTTTTAGAACCCCAGATCAACCTCAAGTATCTTCTGAAGGATTTAGATATTTTGAAGATAAAAATATTTCGGAAGAATTAAAAGAAAAATTTGCGAATATTCCATTTATAAAAAAATTGGCGCAAAAGTTTGATACTTTTATATGGACAGGTTTTTCAAAAGAAGGATTATTTGGCAAAAAGAACATTGTTGTAACAAAAATTGCCTGGGCTGATTTATCTAAAAAAGCAGCACAAAAAGAGTGTGTTGTTGCAGGAAGTAATATTTCTAAAGAAGATTCTTTTGATAAAATGTTTGAAAAATTAAATAAAGAAATCTTTATAAAAAAAATATAATACTAATAAAGAATATTTTTTAGTGTTTCAAAATATATAAAATTTTCGCCAATTAAGTAATAACTAATTGATTTTTGTAATAATTATATCAATTGGTGAAAATTTTGTACGCATTAAATCGTCGTAAGAGTCATTTTTTGTAATTTTCATGCACAAATAATGAAAATCAGGATTAACGTTTTTAAAATCTGATTTGGCCATAATTTCGGCAATGGCAACATCTTGTTTTGATTCAAACATTTTTACAACATCTTGTGCCGAGATTTCTCCTTTATTATAATATTCAAACCAATGATGATTTTTTACTTGTTTGATTATTCTATCTTTTATATTTTGTTTTAAATCTATTTTTTCTAATATTTTTTGGGCAATTTTAAAACTTTTTTGTGCATGTCCTTTATCAGGAGTGTAGTCTCCCAAAAAATCTTTACCAAAATCATGTAGTATTGTAGAATATTTAAGAACCAATTTAGATTCTTCATCCAAAGAGGTATACATAGGATTTTTTATGTTGTCACAAAGATTTTTTAATGTATGTATATCAATAGAATAGTGATGGGTGTCATGTTGTTTTCGCCCTATAATAGTTGTAAATTCGGGGATTTCTTGAATTATTGAATTTAAAACTGACTTAATTTCCTTATTTTCGACCATAACTTCATTTTCTTTAGTAAAATGCCTAATTAATTTAGCAATTTTTTGTTCAGCTTTATTCCCTACAATTTTTTCAGGTATTACAGGAATTTTAGATAATTCTGATTTGACAGAATTGTATCCTGTTTGGCGAAAATCTAAATTATATTTTTTTTCTAATTTGAGGCGCTCTTCTTGCGGAAGAGAATTCAATATAGCTTTTAAATCTTGAATGAATTTATTTCGGCTATATTTGAGGGGGACACCATCTTTTCCAAAATGGGTAAAAGAAAAATTTTTTAAAACCTCATCGTATTTTGTTGTTGTACAAAAATCTGAAAAAACTTTTTTATTTTGAGCAATTTTTTTTATTTTATTATACCCTAAGATTATTTTTGCCGTTGTCAATGCAATTATGACAATACCTGCAGTAGTGTATGCATATTTTTTTATTTTAGATAATTTTTTAGATTTTTTATCGTTAATTTCAATAGTATCTTGTTTTGTATTATTAACAAGATTATGTTGATAAGACGGAGTCTTTTCTTTATTTGAAAAAGAAATGGGTCTTGAGTTATTTATAATTTGTATGTTTTTTATCATAAAAGTATCTTTTCCGTTTGTATATGTAATTTTAATCTAAATGCAAATGATGTTTTATTGCTTTATTAAAACCTTCTGTAAATGCAAATATGCCATCGACTGATGAAAATTGTTTTAAGATATTACCTTCATTGTCAACCATATAAAATTCTGAATTCCAATGAGATTTCTCTGGAACAATATGAACATATCTGGCTCCGGTTGCTGATTGGGGTGAAAATATTGCAATCTTGCCGGAATTTTTGTCTTTTACTCTTGTTATACCTTTTGAATTAGTTACGGGCTTTTTGCCGTCAATATTGATTTGCATTTTATTCAGAATTCTTTGTTCTACAGAAAGATGACTGTTAGGTATAGCTTTGTGTTGTCTGTTTACTGCGATAAAATCCATTAGTTCATCAAATTTATTAATAACTTTTAAAGTATTTTCTTTTAAGTAGTTTATAAAAGTTTGAGGCTCGTATGTATCAAATCTTAATTTTGTGTTTAATTCCGGATAATATTGAAAATTGAGTTCATTTGTTTTTACAAATTGAGCAATATTATAATCTTTGCTATCTTTCATTACATAGAAAACAGTATTCTCATCCCCGTTCCAATTTCTGAAAATTTGTTTGCCATGACCAATTCTATTTTCTAATAACTCTTGTGTTCCTTTTACTGCTGATTTGTAGTTAATTAGAAAACCACCCTGAAAGTTTATATTGTTGTTAATTCTATTTTGCATACATACCTCTTTTCAGGTATATAAAAGCATCTGATAAAAATTTTTGCTATTTGTGATGCATTTGTGACAATATAAAATCTCTTGCAATGATAGCTTCTTCTTTTGTTAGCGGGGGTACATCTTTTAGCGGGTAATCAATGCCTAGAGCTTGATATTTACTCCTTGCCATATCATGATATGGCAAAACATCAAGTGCAACAATATTTTTTAGAGTCGACAGAAATCTGCCGAGTTCTTTTAAATATTTTTCATTGTAAGTTATTTCCGGCACCACAACGTGTCTTATCCACACAGGAATTTTTTTATCTGATAAATATTTTGCAAAAGCTAAAATATTTTTATTGGAATGTGAAGTTAATTTTTTGTGTTCATCTTCGTCAATGTGTTTGATATCAAGGAGAACCAGATTTGTATATTTTAAAAGTTCATCAATTTTATCCGTATTTTCAGGGTTAAAAGTTATTCCGGAAGTATCAAGAGCTGTATGGATATTTAGTTTTCGTGCCTGTTTAAATAATTCTGTAACAAAATCCATCTGAATTAACGGTTCCCCGCCAGTTACTGTTATTCCACCTTTGCAAAACTCTTTTACGCTATCGTATTGTTTTAATATCTGAGAAGGGGTGTAATATTTTATTCCCTCACCCGCATTTGTATTGCTCGTATCCTCGCAAACAACTGCTCCCTCTCCCACTGAAGAAAGCTGTGGGCGAGGGTAAAGATTTAGTTTTTGATATGAGACCTCACCCGCATTTGTATTGCTCGTGTCCTCGCAAACAACTGCTCCCTCTCCCACTGAAGAATGCTGCGAGCGAGGGGGATAAATAGCCCAGGTGTCCGGATTGTGACAATAAAGGCATCTCATAGGACACCCTTGCATAAATATAACAAATCGAATCCCCGGACCGTCTACTGTTCCGCAGGATTCGATTGAATGAATATTTCCTATGATTTCTGCCATTTCCTATACTCTTGTATAAGTATTAATTTTTTCAGTATTAGTTTTAGGGTTAAATCCTGATGGCATACTCATGTTACCAACACTGGATCTTGGTAAATCTGTTGTATTTGCTCTTTCTGTTTCTTTGATTTCTTCAGTTTCTTTAACAGTTGTTGTTTTTACAATAGGAGTTGCTGTTTTTGAACCTAATGAAGAATGGAAAGTTCTTGAAATAACGTCATCTTGCTGTTCTTTAGTTAATTTATTGAAATTAACCGCATATCCTGAAACTCTTACTGTTAATTGCGGATATTTTTCGGGGTGAGCTTGAGCATCTATTAATGTTTCTCTGTTAAACACGTTAACATTCAAATGATGTCCGCCTTTTTCAACATATCCGTCAAGCAAATTTATTAAATTTTCTTCTTGTTGAGTTGTCATTATATTTTCTCCTTTTAGTTAATTGTTACATATATCTTCGCAGCATCCGCAATCAAATGAAACATTCAAATCGCCCATAAATACTTCATCTTTACCTAAAGCATTCGGTATAATGGAAAAAGTATTTGAAATTCCATCTTGAGCATCACTAAACGGAAGTTTTGCAACAGAAGCTAATGAAGCAACTGCACCATTACTATCACGTCCGTGCATTGGGTTAGCTCCCGGAGCTAAAGGCACTCCTTGTTTTCTTCCATCAGGTGTGTTACCTGTTTTCTTTCCGTAAACAACATTTGATGTAATTGTCAAAATTGACATTGTAGGAATAGAATTGCGATATGTATAATGTTTTCTGATTTTGTTCATAAATGTGTGAACTAAATCTACCGCAATTTGGTCTACTCTATCATCATTATTACCGTATTTAGGGAAATCTCCCTCTATTTCATAATCAACGACTATACCATCTTGGTCGCGGATTGTTTTTACTTTTGCATATTTTATTGCGGAAAGTGAATCTGCAACAACAGATAATCCGGCAATACCTGTTGCAAAATATCGTTTTACATCTCTGTCATGTAGTGCCATTTGAGCTTTTTCATAACAGTATTTATCATGCATATAGTGAATTACATTTAATGTATTAACATATAATCCTGCAAGCCATTCCATCATATCATCATATTTTTCCATAACTTCATCATAATCAAGATATTCTGAAGTTATTGGTCTGTATTTTGGACCAACTTGTTCTTTTAATCTTTCATCAACACCACCGTTTATTGCGTACAGTAAGCATTTTGCAAGGTTTGCTCTTGCTCCGAAAAATTGCATTTCTTTACCTACTACCATTGAAGATACACAGCATGCGATAGCGTAATCATCTCCATGTATAACTCTCATTAGATCATCATTTTCATACTGAATAGATGATGTTGTTATAGAGATGTGTGCTGCATATTGTTTAAAATTGTGCGGCAAACTTTTTGACCAAAGAACAGTCAAATTAGGTTCAGGTGCTGTGCCTAAATTTTCTAATGTGTGAAGATATCTAAAAGAGTTCTTTGTAACAAGAGTTCTGCCATCAATACCCATACCACCGATAGATTCTGTAATCCAAGTCGGATCACCGGAGAATAAAGCATTATATTCCGGTGTTCTTGCGAATTTGACAAGTCTTAACTTCATAATGAAGTGATCAATCATTTCTTGTGCTTCTGATTCGGTGATAATTCCTTCTTTTAAATCTCTTTCAATATAAATATCTAAGAAAGTAGAAGTTCTGCCAATACTCATAGCTGCGCCATTTTGTTCTTTTACAGCGCTAAGATAGCCAAAATATAACCATTGAATAGCTTCTTTGGCGTTTCTTGCAGGTTTTGTAATGTCAAAACCATAAATTTTGCCAAGTTCTGCCATTTCCCATAATGCGCGAATTTGTTCAGAAATTTCTTCTTTTAATTGTATTTTATCAGGAGTCATTTCACCGTCAATAGAATTGAATTGGTCAAATTTATCATATACAAGTCTATCAATTCCGTATAAGGCAACACGTCTGTAATCTCCAATAATACGCCCTCTGCCGTAAGCATCAGGTAAACCTGTTAATATTGCTGCGTGGCGAGCTTTTCTCATCTCAGGAGTATATGCATCAAAAACCCCTTGGTTATGTGTTTTTCTATATTTTGTGAAGATTTCGCTAATTTCCGGATCAACTTTATATCCATATGATTTACAAGAAGTTTCAGCCATTCTAATTCCGCCAAATGGCTGTAGTGAACGTTTTAGAGGTTTATCAGTTTGCAAACCAACGATTTTTTCCAAAGGTTTATCAATATATCCTGCTCCGTGTGAAGTTATAGTTGATACAATTTTAGTATCCATATCCAAAACGCCGCCATTTTCGCGTTCTTTTTTGAATAAGTCCAAACATTCATTCCAAAGCTTAGAAGTTGCCTCTGTCGGGCCGGCCAAAAAGCTTGAATCCCCTTCGTATGGTGTATAATTATGCTGTATGAAATCTCTTACATTAATTTCTTTTGACCATTTCCCAGGTATAAATTCAGTTGTGGGATAAATTTTATCTTCCAGCAAAGTATCTGCCATTTTTCCTCCTTGAGTCTGTATATTTTTTATAATTAGATATTCTACACATTCCGATTAATATTCACAGACAAGTATACATCATTATTACTAAAACTTCTACTATTTTAAGGGAGTTTATAAATTTTGTTAAGATAGTATATACTGTTTTTTAGAGTTTTTCTATCTATCTTTTGGTATATATTTGACACTTTAAAAAAAATCATTATATAAAGACAAGAATATCCCCATTTTGTATGTGTAAAAATCAGGAGTTTAATTATGTCTATTAATCTTGTTAGCGGTATTGGCAATTATGGCCATCCTCATTCAAAATTAAGTGAAGAATTAAGACAAAAACTGCTTGCTTTGGGGATTGATCCGTCTTGTGTTTCTTCAGATGCAGAAGCAAGGATATTAATAGAGAATATATTACAAACACAAATAACAACAGAAGTAAAAAGTACAAAATCAGAAGATTTTTGTTGCGGTGAGCAGGAATTAATTTCAAGAGCCAAAAATCTGGCGTCTAAGATGGGGATTACTCTTTCTAATAATTTAACTTTGGAAGAAATGTTAGAAAAGATTTCCCGTAAATTGAATGAAAAAATTTCTGTGGCTGCAAATAATGAAAAAGAATTATCTTTTATAAAATCTTGTCAAAGTGAGTTATCGGAAATAGCGCGGGAGTATTCGGTTGTGAAACAAAATGAAAAAGCTATGTTTGCTTCCTTGAATTTTAATGCGAATATGAATAGGATGATTTTAGGATTATAGTATTTTTTAAAGATTTAAAAAAATTATAAATAAATAGAAGAATTACTGATAAAGTATATTGATTATAGAAATTTCTTGTTGTTAAATTAGATTATGAAAAGAAGGGTTAAAGCGTTAGTTTTATGTCTGGGTTTTACGGCAATATTATTTGCTATAAACACTGTTTACCATTATACAAAAAATCCTTTATTAGAAAATGATGTTCAGAGTGTAAATACTCAGAAAATCTCTTATCAAAAGTTATATGAAAAGAATTGGCAGACAATAAAAAATGAGTATTATGATCCGACATTTAATCATCAGCATTGGAGCAGATGGCGCAATAAATATCAAAATAAGATAAAAACAAAAGAAGATGCAAAAGTTGCGATAGAAACAATGTTAGCAAGTTTGGATGATCCATATTCAAGATATTTGACCTCAGAAGAATTTGCGCAGCAGAACACTTCTATTACATCCAAAATATCCGGTATAGGCGTGAGTATTGCAAATGATTCCGGCAAAATAAGAGTTGTAAATGTTATAGAATCAACTCCTGCGCAGTTTGCGGATGTAAAAGTAGGCGATATAATAATAGCTGTCAATGGGAAAAAAGTTAGCGGTTTATCGTTAGCAGAAGTTTCTAATCTTGTAAAAGGTCCAATTAATACTTTTGTAAATTTGGATATATTGCGAGAAAATGAAAAGATTACTAAAAATATAATTCGCAAAGAAATCACCGTAAAAACAGTAAAAAGTACAAATGATAAGAATATAGGCTACATACAAATAGGGAGTTTTATAAGTAAATCAACTCCGAATGAATTTTTAGAAGCATTAGAAAATACGTCCAAGTCAAAAGGTTTAATTATAGATTTGCGTGGCAATACCGGAGGATTGCTTGCAAATGCAATTTTTATTGCAAATTTGTTCATAAATAAGGGTAATTTGGTAAGTATTGTTGGCAGAAATGGTTACAAATACAATATAGAGGCACAAGATACAAATGTTCATATCGATAAGCCAATAATCATATTAGTTGATGGTGCAAGTGCGAGTGCGAGTGAAATTTTGTCGGGTGCTATGAAAGATTACAACAGGGCAAAACTTGTCGGTACAAAAACTTACGGCAAAGGTATGGTTCAAAAAATCATTTCTATGCCGAATGAAACCGGATTAAATTTAACAATTGCAAGATATTTAACCCCGTCAGGCAACGATATTAATAAACGTGGAATTACTCCGAATGTGGAAGTGAAGTTTACCAAAAAAGATGTTGAGCAAAAGAGAGATGTTCAACTTGAATATGCGAAAAATATGTTAAAAGATATGATTGCCAAGAACAATTTGTAATGAATTCTTGACATCCTCTTATGTCTTTTTTATATTATAAATACGTTGTTGGTGGCGACATGGCCAAGTGGTAAGGCAGAAGCCTGCAAAGCTTTTATCCCCAGTTCGAATCTGGGTGTCGCCTTTTTAAAAAACAAATGGGGGTATATATGGGCGCAATTTTTGGTATTTCTGACAATCCTGTTTCAACTTTACATTCAACTATAAGTGTGGAAGGGCCGGTTCAAACACCGAAATATGTTTTAAAAGAACTTCCAAACGGCATTTATCAAGACAAATTTGAATTAAGTAATGTACAAAAAGTGATAAAGCCTAAAAATACTTTCAAAAACTTTTTGTCAACTTTAATAAAAGGGGCAAAAAGGGTATAGATTGATAATTAAATAGAATTTGTGGGCGATTGGCGCAGTTGGTAGCGCATCACATCGACATTGTGGGGGTCGTGGGTTCAAGTCCCGCATCGCCCACCATAGAACAGGGGTAAGTAATGTTACCTCTGTTTTATTTTGGAGTGGGCAAGGGACTTGAATTGTTATTTGTTTCAGTAGGAAACAAATAACCAAGTCAGCCGAACAGATTCGGCATACTTGATTTGTAAGTTTCGAGCATCCAGCTCTCAACAAACAACTCAAGCACCGCATCGCCCACCATAGAGCAGGGGTAAGTAATGTTACCTCTGTTTTATTTTGAGGTGGGCAAGGGACTTGAACTTTACATGTCATTGCGAGGACGAAAGTCCGAAGCAATCCAGCTATTTAAGATTGAAAGCCATTTGTCTAAAGCAATTCCAAAACCTGTTATAAACAATCATAAATAAAATATTATTTTGTGATTTTCCTAATTAATAGGCTACTGTGGCCAATGAGGGCTTTTGTAACAATAACTTAACAAACCCCAAAATGAAGGTCAATTTTAAAAATAAAAAATACTTTACCTATATATATAAATGATATATGGGGGAAATAAAGAGTATGAATTATTTTGAATTTTTGGGGAACAAATATGCGTTGTCAAATGCAATTCAGCCGAATATAAATTTGGATAATTTGCGTTTAGATGAAAATGCAGATAATCCATTTAAATTGAATGGTGAATCAATATTTACTAATGCGACAAAAAAGGAATTAAAAAAATTAGACTATGAAAAATTAGTTGAAGACGAACCAAAAACAGAAAATGAAAAATCAAAAGAAAAAACAGATAAAAAAGCTGACGAAGAAAAGAAATTTTCACCATTAGAATTTATCTTAAAAGAGTTTTTATCACTAGATAAAGTAAAAACATCCGCAGATAAAGATAGTGACGGAAAATTAACAGTTGAAGAGATAAAAGAATATGTAACTGGTTTAGCTAAAAAAGACGGCAAATCAGATTTATCTCTGGAAGATTTCAATGCAGTAATAGAAGAATTAGAAATAAATTTAGATGAATTACTGGAAGAATTAAAACCAAAAGAAGATGCAGAAGGGACACAAAATCAGGAAGAAACACCTGCCGCAGAAGAAACTCCTACTTCATCTTCGGTTGATGATACTCCATCCGCAAGTTCAGATAGCGGTTCATCATATTCAGAACCGGTACAAAGCGGTTCATCTACACCTGTTGCCAGTTCATCACCTGTGGAGGATTCACCAGCACCTGCCAGAAGTTCTCATTCTTCAAGTGCAGGCGAAAGTTCTGCTCCGGAGGTAAAAACAATAGATAATATGTCTTTAGAAGAACTTCAAGCAGAAAAAACAACAAGACAAAATACACTATCTGAAAAACAAAAAGCCGTTAATGCAGTTCGCAACGGTGAAAATGCAAATGTTAAAGCTGCAAAAACAGAAGAAGCAAAAGCTAAAGAAGAATACGAAAAAGCAATCAAAGAAGATGATGCAGCCAAAAAATTTGCAAATGATATTTTGAAAAATAACGAAGCATTAGAAAAAAATAAAACAGCTTTAGATAAAAATGCCGAAAATATAACAAATAAGGAAGAAGAAATTTCTAAAGCCGAAGCATCAATTACTGAAAAAGAAAGCGAACTATCCGGTTTAGAGGCCTCTTTAAAGAGTTTATTTTCCGCAAAAGAAGACGACGAAAACGCTAAAAAGCAAAAAGCAGATTTGACCAAGAAAATTTCAGCATTAAAAAAAGAAATAAGTAATGATAAAAAGCAATTAGAAAAATTAAAAAAAGATTTGGAATCTTTGAATAAAGAAAAAACTAAACTTGAAGAAGAAAAGAAAAAGTTGGAAGAAGAAAAAACCAAACTTGATGAAAAAGTAAAAGAAAATTGTTCTGAAACCACCAAAGCAAAACTGGAAGCATATAATAAAGCCAGAGAAAATGTTGAAAAAGTTAAGTCAAAAGAACTTGCAACAGCTAATAAGGAGTATAAAGAAGCTCAAGAATCTTTAAAAGAAATAAATGCAAAAATAGCTGAAGCTAAAAAGAATAAAGTAACAGATACAACAACAGCTCCAAAAGGTTCTGTAGAGAAAATGGTTCAGATTGCAGAACAAGAATACAAAAAAGGGGTAAAAGAAACAAGCAAAAATGACAGTGTTGATATCAGAAGATATAAACACGGAGCTAAAAATACTCACGAATGGTGTGCATATTTTACATCATATTGTGCGGAACAAGCAGGTTTAACAGATAAAACATTTAAATATACTCCATCTTCTCAAGCAATCAGAAGAGCTGCAGAAAAAGCCGGAAAATTTTCATCAAAGAATTCCAGCTACAATCCAAAACGAGGGGATGTTGCAATTTGGACAAATATAGGTGATCCAAACCACGGACATGTCGGGATTGTTGATAAAATATATAAAGATGGCTCAATAGATATAATTGAGGGAAATTCTCACAGTGCCGTATCTAAAAATCACTACGCAAGTAAAAAAATTCCCGGCAGATTTAACGGCTATATCAGAATGAATGAATGGGTTGCATAAGCTTTTTATTATAGCCTAGAACTTCCATGGAATTTACTAATCTCTCTTAAGTATTGCTCTAAAGCCTTATATCCGTTATAAATTTCATTAGAAATAGTTGCATAACGGTTTGCTTCAAGGAATTTCAATTCTTTTACTCTAATCATTAAAATATTTTCAGAATCGGTTCTTAGTTGAATATCATTGCTAAGAGCCCATTTCTGTAATAGGGCAAGTTCATTATACATTTGTTTCATTGTGGTAAATTCAAGAGTATTAAAATCATATTTTTCAAGCAAAGATTTTTCAACATTAGTAATTCTGCTTTGGCATACTTGGAATTTAAAAACTTTTTTTACAATTAAATAATTATCTGCAATGTTTTTATGTGATTGCGGAACAATATTTCTTGCGAGCATTGCAGCAAAAGAACGAGAGGTAAAAGAGTCGTTTTCACTGGAGAATGCACTTTTTGAAGTTAAATCAAAATCCGTTGAATTGTCAAATGTATTATCTAACATTATCCCTCCGTCTTATAACTTGATATTAGAATAATGGAAAGTTTTTGTCATGTAGTTTTGTCAATTTTTTTACATTTGTTAAAAAAGGTTTTTTTTGGTTTTTATGATACGATTAAGGGGTAGATACATTTTATACGAGGGAATTATTAAATGATTGATAAATATTATTTAACAACAGCGATTGATTATGTAAATGGTGCACCACATATAGGACATGCATACGAAAAAATATTAACAGATATTATAGCCAGACATTATTCTTTGAGAACAGAGAATTTGTTTTTCTTGACAGGAACAGATGAGCATGGTATCAAAATCCAAAAAACAGCGGCATCTCAAGGGATAACTCCAAAAGAACTATGCGATATGAATTCACAAAAATTCAAAGATGCGTGGAGTGCTTTGGATGTTAAATATAACAGATTTATAAGAACAACGGATGCAGATCATGAAAAAATTGTTCAAAAAATCTTCCAAAAGCTTAAAGATAAAGGTGCAATTTATAAACATGAATACGAAGGCTGGTATTGTCAGGGTTGTGAATGCTTTTTAAATCCAAAAGATTTGACAGAAGACGGGCTTTGTCCTGACCACTTGAAAAAACCGGATGTTGTAAAAGAAGAAAATTATTTCTTTAAATTAACAGATTACAAAGATGCAATAATTAAACATATTAAAGAACATCCGGATTTTATAGTTCCAAGTTTCAGAGCAAACGAAGTTATAAATCAATTAGAAGATATTCAGGATATTTCTGTTTCTCGTTCAAAAGAGAATGTCGGATGGGGAATTGATATTTTGGATGATCCGGAACAATCAATTTATGTGTGGATAGATGCATTGTCAAATTATATAACAGCTATAGGTTACGATCCGGACGGAAATTCATCAGAACAATTTAAAAAATTGTGGCCGGTTGATGTTCATGTTATCGGAAAAGATATTTTGAAATTCCATGCAATTTATTGGCCTGCAATACTTTTGGCGTTGGATTTGCCGCTGCCGAAACATATTTTTGCCCACGGCTGGATTACTATTGATGAAACAAAAATGTCAAAATCTTTAGGCAATGTTGTTTCGCCGACATCTATTTTGGAAAACTTTGAACTAAAATATCCTGATGCGTTCAGATATTATATGGCAACATCCGCACCTTGCGGGCGTGACGGAAATTATTCCGATCAGGATTTTAAAGAAAAAGTTAATGCACATCTTGCAAACAGTATGGGCAATTTGCTGAATAGAAGCCTTTCAATGCTCGTAAAATATTTTGACGGTGAAGTAAAAGAAGAATTTTTAACAAATCGTTCTAAAGAAGCCGAAAGTCTTTTAAAAACAGCATTAGGAACAGTTAAAATTGTAGAAAATCACTTTAATCATTTTGAAATTCAAGAAGCGGCACAAGAAATAATTTCCATTGTAGATGCTGCAAACAAATTTGTAACAGACAATGCTCCTTGGACTTTGGCAAAAGAAGAAAAAATGACTGAATGTGGTCAAGTTTTGGCAACAATTCTTGAAGTTATGTGCATAATATCTTCTTTAATTTACCCATACTGTCCAAATATTGCACAGGATATGGCAAAACAATTGTCTTATGATATTTCTACAAAATATGATGATATAACGACATCTAATATCAAAGCCGGTAAATTAATCGCGAAAGAAGATATTTTCCCTGTCTTTTTGAGAGTTGATTCCGAGCTGGCCGATAAAACAAAAATTAAAGCATAAATCATACACTTGATTTATTGATATAGCTGTTCAAATACTTTATCATTTTTATATGAAAAAAGTAATAGCAGGAATTTTATTTTTATTGCTTATGAACAGTACGAGTGCTTATGCTAAAGGATTTTTCTTTGGCAGAAAACCAAAACGTGCGCCAATTCCGGTTGTTAAGATTTATACAATTGATGATTATATGAAGGATATGGAGCGTGAAATTAAAGCAAATTGGGCTCCTCCGCAGAATAGTTTTAAGAATAAAACAGTGGTAAATTTCCAAATACTTCGTGACGGAACAATTAAAAATCCGCTCATATCCGAAACATCAGGGGACAAAGAATTTGACAGGGCTGCAATGCTTGCGCTCGCGAATACAAACAAAGTTACTCCACCGCCAAGAAATCTTGTAGGTGATAGTATGGATATTTATTTCACATTTGAAAGATTTTCATATCTTGTTCATAAAGACAGATATGACAGATAATTATTTTTTACCCAAAACATGAATATGAAGGTGAAAAACTTCCTGCCCTGCTTCTTTACCGGTATTAATCTGTGTTCTGTATGATTTTAAGCCGATTTTTTTAGTAACATCTTTCACTGTTTGCAAAAGTTCTGCCATAAGTTCTTTATCTTCAAGTTCATTAAGCGACGGCACATGCTTTTTGGGACATACAAGCATATGTATAGGAGCTTTTGGGTTTATATCATTAAATACAACTGTGTTTTCTGTTTCGTATACAAATTCTGTATTAAAATCACCGTTTATGATTTTGCAAAAAATACATTCTTCACTCATAATTTACTCCTATATATCAACTGCCAATACTCTGTCAAGGCAGGCCTTTGCAGAATATTGCCATTCACGATATGTTATACGTTTAACTTTTAGCCCGCAACGCTCAAGTATAGATTGCTTTTTCATATTAGAAATATTAGAACGTTTGTTATCTTCAACACCGTCAATTTCAATTACAAAGGAATCATCTACCAGTAAATCTGCGCTCAAACCTGCAATATCTGCACCCGCAACAACTCTGTGGTCAAGTTTGCGAATTTCGTCTGCTACTTCTTTTTCAAATTTATTTTTATAAATATTTGCATCAATTTCATCATTTGCCAAAGCACGTTTGCGCTCAACATATTCTTTCATATATGAAACATAATTTCTGAAAGAACCATCCGGCATGGTTTCCAAGTCATGTGATACAAAGTTTATGCATTTATTTTTAGCACGTGTAATTGCAACGTTGAAAAGATTTGGTTTCTGTAAGAATGTAATACTTTGCGGGAATGAATTATTTGCAAATCCCCACGAAATAAGCATAATATCTCTTTCATCTCCTTGGAACGTATGTGCTGTACCAATTTCTATTTGGTGTTTTTTAATCATGTAATCTGAAAGAACTCTCGGAACAGATATTTTTAACTGCTCAACCTGTGCTCTGAACGGTGAAATTATACCGATAGTTGTTGGATTTTCAGGGTTTTTACGTTCATCTTCAATAATGATTTCATGTAATACTTTAACAAGCTCTTCAACTTCCGGAAGGTTTCTTGTTGCATCAGAATCAACTTTTCCGTCCGCAACTTTTACCATTTCAAGTGCAACATAATCAGAAGGTTCTTTTCTCATAACTCTTATTCTGTCTGAATAAAATTCGTGATTAGAAAAATTGATTATAGCAGGTAAACTTCTAAAATGTTCATCAAGCATAACAGAATTCATTGAGTAATAATCTGCCAAATCAAACATAGAGTTTGTTCTAAATCTCCACATCAACTGGTATTTATCAGGAATTCCGTATTGGCTCAAGAATGATTGTTCTTTTGCCTTTTCAAGGAATGACAAGTGTGGTAATTGTTTGTCATCACCGACTATAACAGATTTTTTGGCTCTGTACATAATAGGGAAACAACTTGCAATATCGCATTGAGAGGCTTCATCAATTATTGCAACATCAAACATTCCCGGTTTTAGCGGTAATGAGTCTGAAACTGCATATGTTGTAACGCACCAGCATGGAAATGCTTCTAAAAGTGGTTTAAAATCTTCTTCTTCCAGTATTTTTGATTGAAGTTTTTTACGGCGTTCAACTAATGACATCGCATGAACTTTTATTCTGCGTTTTTTCTTATCATCACGCAAAAGAGCTTTTAATGCTTCTCTACGTGTGCTTTTTAAAATATTTATAGCTAAAGTTTTTTGTTTTTTCTTTAATTGTCTGATTTGTTCATTCATAACATGCAAATTGCCTGTTTTTTGAATGTCAGCTTCAATTTTTCTGAGTTTCCATTTTTCTGTAACATAATCAAGCTCGACTTTTAGCCTGTCAAGACTTTCGGAATCCACAGAAAAATCTTTCAAATTAAGAATTTTTTTTAGGCTTCTTAAGCTCGACATATTGGCCAAAGATGCGAAAAATCCGGCCTTTTCCATATTATCTGTTAAGGTTTTTATAATATTATTGACGCTATCGATTTCTGCCTTTTTCAATGAGCGTTTGATATATTGCATTTCTCCGACTGTCAAAGAATGCTCTTTTATCTCTTTACTCAAATCATGCCATGCTTTTTCGAGTTTAATTATGTGCTCGCATTTGCTTTCAGTTTCTCTTAAGATATCAAGATGTTGTTTCATATCTTTAACATCTGAGAAAATATAATCTTCAACATCATCATCAAGGTCTGCTTTACCGGAAATCAAGTCTTGCAATTGAAGACTCAATTGTTTTTGATAATTGGCTCTGCCGGCTCTCAGTGCTAAGTATGGAGCTCCAAGATCATTCAATCTCTCTGCCACAACATCTACCGCCTTATCCATACGAGATGCTACAAGAACAGTTTTTCCGTTAGCAATCAAGTGTGCAACAAGGTTTACGATTGTTTGAGATTTACCTGTTCCCGGAGGTCCTTGGACGGCAATGAATTTGTTATTTTCAATATTTTTGATAACTTTTTCTTGAGAATCACTTAAAGATAGTGGTGTAACAGGATAAAACGGTTCATCATCAGATTTGTTTGAATTTTTTTCAACAGCCTGATTAAACTCGTCATTAATTACGCTCAAAGTGGTTTCTCTATATACACCTGAAGGTTTTTCGGCAATTTGTAAAAGTTCATGCAGAACACCTGCAGTAACCGCAGGGCGTTTTGTCAAAATAATTGCGCTTTGATATGTTACGCAAAGTTTTTTCAAATCTCCTTCATAGCGTTGCTTTTGCTGTTGAATATCATCCTCTATAATTTCATCTAAATTTTCGCCAGTAATTTGTACATCTGACAAATCAACCTGAGGAGTTTCGTCTCTTGTAACGTTGTCTTCATCCGCATCTTCAGAATCATCCATAGAAATTTCAACATCCGGAATTAAAGATTTCAAAGTAGTTAAAAATACATCCATTTTTTCTTTTGTGATAGGTAAATCCGGAACAACATCCAAAATCCCTTCCAAAAATGAATCTACTTCATCATCGTCATCGCTTTTTTTCATCAAAGAAGCCAATGCTCCGGTATTTAATGATAAAATATCTTCTTGTCTTATACAATTTATATTTACACCGTTTCGCTCAAGTTTACACGGTACATACAAAAGCGGTGTTAAAAACTCATTACGGCGTTTAGATTTGCCGTTTCTGCCGACTAAGAACATATAGCCGTAAATCAAATATTTGTCACGAGTATTGTTTTCACTCTGAATCATAAGTTCGGTCAAATTTGCATTAGAACCGTCAAGTTTTAAATACTCCAAGCCTTCTGTTAGCAGAGTTTCTTTTTCCTTTAAGAAAATCCATTTGTTATCCTTATCCCCTTTAAGATTACGGAATGTAGAGCTTTTTACTTCTTCACGAACGCAATCGTGCAAGTATTGGCTTACTTTTTTTATAAAACTGTTATTAAATGCTGAATTTAGTGCTTTTGTAGCTTCTTGTAACATTATTCCCTCACCCGTCATTCAGAGCCTGTTTGTTCATTTAGATTCTTCGCTTTGCTCAGAATGACGTTTACAGACGAAGAATCTTTATTCTTTTTTCTATTCTACTCTATTTTACGGGAAAATCAACTATTTCACATCATTGATTTATAGGAAATGTAATTAACCCGAAAAATTAGTATATCTATATGACAAATAATAGGATATTCTTTTATATAATGATTGAATGGAAGAAATAGCAGTTGATAAAAAATATCTTGAATATATAGACAATTTTATTAAACAAATTACACCATTGCTGCCAAAGGATGTTAATAAATTACAGCAAGAATATTTGGTTAATAATATAAAATATTCAACTGTTCTTTTAGCGTCTTCCATGCAAACAGATACTGTATTTAAAAGTTTAAATTTCGAAAAACAATGTTTGTATATAAGAATTATGGGAGAATGGTCTTTTCATAAAGAGATTGATCTTTTCAGATCCGGTATTCCTGCAAGGCATTGGCGCAATATTATGCAAAAAATATGGTATACAGTATGGGAAGTTATGTATGCTTGTATTCAAAATTCTGCGTCTGACGAAGTTTTATTATCCATAATTGAACGTTATGTGAATAAAACATATAATTATGCAATAGAAGATTTGAAGCAATCTCATATTATTGATGAATCAACGGTTGAACAGGCTAAAGAACAATCTAATATTGAGATTATGGCTCAAGAATATAGAAAAAAAATTCAAAAAAGAAAAACAAAAAAATATATTTACTATGCAATATTATTGGTTGTTATAAGTATTTTGGTTTCTTTCCTTGTGTTGAATTATAAAATATTTGGAGTAATAGGTATTTTAACTTTTATGGTTATATACAATATTGTTATGTATGATAATAAAAAATGAAATCTTCAAAGATATTATTTATGATATAATTTTGTTATGAATTTTGAAGAAAAAACATTGAATTCACAGGTTGTTTTTGACGGCAGGGTTATGACAGTCATAAAAGACGATATAGAATTACCTGACGGAGAGAAATCTTTTAGAGAGGTTGTTGTTCATCCCGGCGGGGTTGTAATAGCGGCATTGAATGATGATAAAATTATTTTTGCACAGCAATACAGATACCCTTTAAAATCCGTAAATATTGAACTGCCGGCAGGACGTCTTGAAATAAATGAAGACCCCCAATATGCGGCAAAAAGAGAACTTGAAGAAGAAACAGGATACAGGGCAAAATCTTGGCAGTCTCTTGGATATATAAATACAACCCCCGGAATTTGTACAGAAAAATTGTATTTATATTTAGCAAAAGATTTGGAATATGTCGGTGAACACCCTGATCAGGGCGAGTTTTTAAAATGTGTGCAGTATTCAATATCTGATGTTTTTGAAATGATTAAAAGCGGTAAGATAAATGACGGGAAAACTATTTGTGCTTTAACAAGAGCATTTTGCAAAGGATTTGAAATATGATTAAAATGATTGCAACTGACATAGACGGAACAATATTGCCATATCATGGTGAATTTTCACAGAAAACGAAAGATTGTGTAAAAAAATTAAATGAAAGCGGGATAAAAGTTATTCTTGTCACAGGCAGAATGCATTCTTCTGCAACTCCTTTGGCCGCACAGTTGGGATTAAATTTGCCGATTATTTCTTATCAAGGCGGTCTTATTAAAGATATGGACGGCAAAACTTTATTTCAAACAGAATTAAATTCTGATATAGCAAAAGAAATTATACAGTGGGGAAGAAAAAATAACGTTCATTTGAATTTATACATAGATGATAAATTGTATGTTGAACAAGATGATGAAATTATAAAATATTATATTCAAGGTAAATTTGTTGATTATACAGTATGTTCGTTTGATGATTTAGAAATTAAAAATGTAAATAAATTGCTTGCAATAGATATTCACGATGCTGATAGAGTAACATCTTGGGTAGATATTTTAAAATCGAAATACCCCGATTTATACATTGTAAAGTCTACTCCATATTTTTGTGAAATAGGTTCTGCGGATGCCAAAAAGTCTATTGGGGTAGAATTTTTATGTAAAATGTGGGGGATAGATAAATCCGAAGTTTTGGCTATTGGAGATCAAAACAACGATATTGATCTGATACAATCAGGCGGAGTCGGAATTGCAATGGAAAACGGAACACCGGAACTTAAGCAAGTCGCGAACTATATTACTGATTCTGTTGAAAATGATGGATTTGTAAAAGCTGTCGAAAAATTTGTTTTTAGTGCGGTTTAATATATTCGTCAATATCAACTTTACATAGCGGACAAAATCTTGGGTGTTTCCCTTTGTATGTAAATGCTCTGTCACATTTTGGACAATAAAATTTATTTGGTTTGAAAATAGCTATAAATATCAAAATTCCCCAAATTGCAATTTGAGAAAATATAAATATTACAATTCCCCAAAACAGTGCCGAACCCAAGAAATTTATCGGTGCAGCCCAGTTAATCTGAGGCAGAGAAAATGTCGGATAATAGTAATAATATCCCGTGTCGTATGATACAGAACTGCTTGCTGGTGCTGATGGTTGAACTGTACGGGTTACAACATTCATTTTTTACCTCTTTTCTATTTATTATTATATCATATTTTTTAATGTTATAATTTTTTATATTACAAACGGAGAAAAAATATGTATAGAGTCGGAACGGGTTATGATATTCACAAACTTGTAGAGGGTAGAGAACTTATAATTGGCGGTGTTACAATTACTCACGAAAAGGGTCTTCTTGGCCACTCAGATGCGGATGTGTTAATTCATGCCCTTATAGACGGAATGCTTGGCGCGTTGGCTCTTGATGACATAGGAACATTATTTCCGGATACAGATTCAAAATATAAAGATATAGATAGTACAATTTTATTAAAAAAAGTTTATGACATCGTGCAGGATAAAGGATATGCAATAGTGAACATAGACAGTAATATCATCGCTCAAGCTCCGAAAATGATGCCTTATATTCCTAAAATGAAAGAAGTTATAGCTCATATTTTGAAAATTGCGCCGCAAGATATATCAATTAAAGCAAAAACTAAAGAACAAATGGATGCTGTCGGGCAAAAACTTGCCATAGAAGCAAATGCTGTTGTCTTACTAAAAAAACAAATGAAAAAAATGTACGAGTAGTTATAAGTATAAAATTTCCCGAATTTTAATAAACAATACTTTTTATGTTATACTTTTTTTACAGAGAAAAAGAAATAAGAGGATATTATGAAACAAAGCTATTACCCGCAAGAAATAGAAAAAAAATGGAAAAAATATTGGGAAGATAATAAAGTTTTTAAAACTGTAAATGATAACGGAAAGCCAAAATATTATGCGCTTTCAATGTTTCCTTATCCGTCAGGGAAATTGCACATGGGGCACGTTCGTAATTATACGATTACAGACGTTATTGCAAGATTTAAAAAAGCAAACGGATTTAATGTTTTACACCCGATAGGTTGGGACAGTTTCGGACTCCCTGCCGAAAACGCTGCGATGAAACATAATGCAGATCCTGAAAAATGGACTGATGAAAATATTGCATACATGACCGAACAATTGAAAATGCTTGGGCTATCTTATGATTGGGATAGAGAAGTTACAACTTGCAAACCGGATTATTACAAATGGACTCAATGGATTTTCTTACAATTATACAAAAAAGGATTAGTTTATAAAAAAGAAGCCGCAGTTAATTGGTGTCCTGATTGCGGAACAGTACTTGCTAACGAACAGGTAATTGACGGTAAATGCTGGAGATGTGATTCAGAAGTTGAGAAAAAATACTTATCTCAATGGTTTGTAAAAATTACGCAATATGCCGATGAATTACTAAAAGACTTAGACCTTTTAAAAGGTTGGGGCGATAATGTAAAAACAATGCAGGCAAACTGGATTGGCAAATCTTATGGTGCAATTTTCAGATTTCCGGTTGTTGATGCTCCAAATGGAGAAAAAATGGAAGTTCCCGTTTACACAACAAGACCTGATACCGTTCATGGTATAACATACCTTGTTGTTGCACCGGAATACAAAGATATTGAAAAATTAACAACTGCAGAAAATAAACAGGCAGTTGAACAATACAGAGCAAATGCACGTAAAATGTCTGAAATTGAAAGACTTTCAACAGACAGAACAAAAACAGGTGTTCCTTTAGGTACTCATTGCAAAAATCCGTTCACTGGCGAAATTTTCCCACTTTGGACGGCTGATTATGCGCTTGTTGAATACGGAACAGGTGCAGTTATGGCCGTTCCGACACACGATACAAGGGATTTTGATTTTGCAAAGAAATATAATTTGCCGATGAAAGTGGTTATTGCAAATGAGGAGATTCTGAAACAAGTTCAGAATGGCGATTTTAAATTATCTGAAGCCTACACTGAAGAAGGGGTTTTGGTCAATTCCGGAGAGTTTAACGGAATGAAAAATACCGAAGCAAAAAAAGCAATTACCCAAAAAGCCGTTGATGAGGGTTTTGGGGAATTTAAAACGCAATTCAGATTGAGAGATTGGCTGATTTCACGTCAAAGATATTGGGGTGCACCAATTCCTGTTGTTTATTGCGACAAATGCGGAATTCAACCGGTTCCGGAAAATCAGCTTCCTGTATTGTTGCCAAAAGATGTAGACTTCTCTGTTGTTGGTAAATCTCCAATTACAACATCACCAACATTTAAAGACACTGTATGCCCTGTATGCGGCGGGCATGCAACAAGAGAAATGGATACAATGGACACATTTATTTGTTCAAGCTGGTATTATTTACGTTATGCAGATGCAAATAACGACAAAGAATGTTTTAACAAAGATATTGTAAATAAATGGCTGCCTGTTGATCAGTATGTTGGCGGTATTGAACACGCAATTTTACACTTGTTATATTCAAGATTTTTTACAAAAGCATTGAGAGATTGCGGTTTATTAGATTTTGATGAACCGTTTAAAAACCTCTTAACTCAAGGTATGGTCTTAAAAGACGGATCAAAAATGTCAAAATCAAAAGGCAATACGGTTGATCCTGATGAGATATTTGAAAACTATGGTGCCGATACCGCAAGATTATTTATCCTGTCAGATTCACCGCCTGCAAGAGATTTTGACTGGTCAGATGCAGGTGTTGAAGGCTGCTATAAGTTCTTAAACAGAGTTTGGAGGCTTGTAGCAACAAATGCTGAAAATATAAATTTGAATTATTCATTAGGTTCAAATCTTGCAAAAGACAATGATGATTTAGTCAGAACTGTTCACATGTCAATTAAAGGCATTACAAACGATATTACAAACGAATTTCAGTTTAATACCGTTATTTCAAAATATCGTGAACTTGTTAACGCGATATACGATTGGCAAACAAAGAAACCTGAACTTAATGATGAGGATAAAAATGTATTGAGTTTCGCCATTGTTTCAATGCTTAAACTTATGTCACCTGTTGCGGTTTATTTAACCGAAGAAGCTTGGCATGAACTTGGCGGAGAAGGTTCTATTCACGACCAGCCTTGGTGCAAGTGGGACGAAAATCTTGCCAAATCATCTTCTATGACTCTTGTTGTTCAAATTAACGGCAAAGTTAAAGATAAAATAGAAGTCGATGCGGAAATTTCCAAAGAAGATATGGAAAAACAAGCACTTTCGAGTGATAAAGTTAAAGAATTGACCGCAGGAAAGACAATAGTTAAAGTAATTGTTGTTCCGAAAAAATTGGTTAATATAGTTGTTAAATAAAAGAAGCGGGATTTTATCCCGCTTTTTTATTTTGTATGTAACTTAAAATTGCACCGCCAATTTCTTCATTAGGGTCAAAGTTTTGGTTTAGGTTTGTTGGCTGGAGTGAGTTTTGTATAAGCATTTTTACTAATGGGCCAAAGGCATCAGGGACTTGAGTTTTTCTGTATATTCCTGCCAAAAAAGTTTGTATATTAGGTGATTTTGTATTATTAAAACGCGAAAATACAGGATACAATTTGTCTATACCTTTTGTACCATTGTCAATCATTCTATCCATAATATATAGAGTTTCTGTTATTTGTGCTTCATTGTTTGAATTTGAAAGTATGCTTGCCAAATAGGGCAGAGCATTTTCTTTTTGTTTTACAAAATAGTCAACTTTTTGTTGGTCAAAAACGCAGTAATTCCTTTGTCTGTTCGGAAATTGAATGTTTGTTGCTGCGTATGGATTACTGAAATTATAGTTTTGAATTGGTTGTATCATGTTTTGTTTCCTTTTATTTACCCCTATGAATATACAAACGGCGGGCCGTTTTTAATTTCTGAGAGAATATTTTCTGCCATTATTTTTAATTCTTCTTTAGAGCGTTTTCCGTCATCTACTTGCTTATAGAATTCTTTAACAAGTGGTGAAATAGCAGCATCTTTTTTGGATTTAAAGTTTCTTAACTCTGTTGAAACTAATCGTTGCTGCAAATTTAATTCTGTTTCTGCATTAATTTTTTTAACTTGTACTTCTTTTAGGGCGTCACCTGCGAGTTTCCCGCCATATCCCAGAGCGGTAATTCCTGTAATTCCACTAAATAATAATGCAAATTGCGGGTTAGAAGTATCAAGAAGCCAATTGTAGAAAAATGCTTTGTAATCATTGACAAATGAATTGAATGCAGGTTTTGGAGTTCCGTCACCTCCAATATTAGGATTTACCTTTGTTGTAGAGGTGTGAATTTTAGTAAGAACTTTGTTTATAAAGTTTTGTTTTTCTTCTTCTGTTCCCCATTTCAAGTTGTTTATTTGTTCTTTGACAAATATTTCGTCTGCATCAGCTGCAACGAATAAATGTTCAAGATTTTCTTTATCTATGTCTTTTGTTTTTTCTGTTGAATTTTGTATGAGTGTTTTTATTCCTTCTTTAGTTTCTTCGAGATATTTTTGCAAATATGCTTTGCTTTTAGTGAGGTTTTTTAATGCTAAAAATCCAAAACCTGCTATTGCGAGGGCTGTTGTTATACCCAGTGTAATATTACCTAATGTCTGTTTTTTATTGTCAAATTTTTCTTTTGATGTGAAAGGAATATTTTTTAAATGTTTTTTCCCAAAATCGGGGAATATTTGTTCCTCATCGTTAAGGTATTTTTCAAAATCATTTGTATATTTTGAAAGCATACTTCTTATGATTTGCATTTTTCCTGAGAATGATTGAGTTTCAACATCAATAAGTTTTTCTTGAAGATTTTTTTGAATATTTGCTTCTTTACGTTTTACCCAAATATCCTTATATCCGTCAAAAAATGTTTTCCCCATAAATGCCATTGCAGATAGGGCAAGAACACCAGCTCCTGCTATAACAGTTTTGCGATTTGGATTTTGAACCATTTGGTATATAACTTGATGTGCTTCATCACTCAAATTTACGTTTCTTGTAACAGCCGGCAGCCATTTTTCTTTTGCAAGATTTTTGGTAACTTTTGCGCTATGACTTATAAAGGAGGTTAAAAGTGCAATAGAACCCATTACTCCCAGTGCGATAGCACTAAGAGGCAGCAGTTTTTTGTCAACAATATTTTGGTTAGCATAAATTTGTTCAGGCAAGGAAGATGTTTCGGGTATTAAAAAGGTGTCTTTTACCGAATTAAGATTTAAATCTCCATCTTTGACAAAGTTGTTAACTATAACCCCTTCTTTTGTTGTTCTTACATTTCTTTTTTGTGAGTTTGTAAGATTTCTTTGTTGTCTAATAGATTCGTTATCTTGAAATAAATTAACGTTCATCTTTTTCCTCTTTATTTTCTTTTTTTAATTTTTGAGATAGTTTGTGTATAAAGTTTTTTAAATTGAATATTTTTTTTGTTTCGTCAACTTTTTTATCTTCTTCATCTTCATTATCGGCTCCAAAAATGAAAAATATTGATTTAAGTTTTTTCTTTGTTTTTTGCCAAATTTCAGAAATGGTTTTTTCTATTGCGGCTTTGCATTCTCCATATAGGGCGTTTAATTTGTCTGCGATATCAACAATTTTTTGTGTAAAATTTATTATTACAGTTGGAATATTTGCTACAAATTGTACAAATCTGGCTACAATTTGTGTCATGACAAAATTTATAGGTTTTGAAATAATTGCGGGAGTCGATTTTGAAATAGCGGAGGCTAAATCAATAATTTTTTGATGAATATTCTGAATATTCTTTTGAAAATCAACAAGAATTTGTAATCTGTTTTGTTCTGCCGCTTGAGCACGTTTTTGTGCTGCTTTATTTGCTCTAATCATAGCACCGATTGCGGCACATTGGTTGTATGTCATTTCACCCGGATTTCTCGGTATATCTCTTTTAGTGGTAGAATTTCCTCCTCCTCCACTGCATATTGGACAAGCTCCGGGAGGAAGTCCGTGCGGACAAGTTCCGATTTTTGTATTTTGAATGTGTGGTGCTGTTGATACAGGCATTAAAAAATCCTCTATGTTTCTAGAGGACGCACAAAAATAACTATTTCTATCACATATGCGGACTGCACGCACATATATGGTTATTTCGAGCGTTCCGGCTTTTACGGCTGCGGCAGCAGCTGAAGATGTTCACTTCATTTCCTCTTTATTATATTAATTAAATTTATAATAATATAAAATTTTGGTTTAATGCAATATTATTTTGACTTTTTGATAAAAAATCTTAAACATATCATGTAAAAAATCATACGAAAGTATGACAACAATTAATCATTAATATGGTACAAGTAGAGTGTATAAGACTTGGCGGATAATTTAAGATATGGGATTGAGTTTAACAAATATATATCAAAGACCTTATGTGAATCAAAACAGCGGAAACACTGTCAGAAAGCGTGAAGACGAAGAACGTTCTGCAACTTCTAATGCACAACGTGAACAAAGTACAGATCAAAATTCTAAAAGCAAAGGTTTACAGTATGTAGAACAGAAAAAACCTTCATATACTCCTGCGTATGAACAAAAATTTGTACCGAATGCATATAGTAATGTTAATATAAATAATCCTCAAAACAGACTGAATACTGCAACAACTCAAGCTGTTGCACAACCGACATACAACCAAATGCAGTCTATGAATGAAATTAATATTGCTCAGATATTAAAAGATTTCAAAAATACGGCTATTGCAATAGGAACTCCTGAAGACTTGTCTCAAGAGGTTAATGGTTATATTGAATTAATTGAAAAACAAGTTTTAAAAGATAATCCTAATGTAAAAATTATTAAATCGAATTTAAAAAATGCGGCATCAATATTGGATTCTCACATTTCAGAAACATTAAATAAAGAATCAAAAGTCGTTGAAAATTGGGTTGATACTTTGTTCTTGCAAAAAATCAATTTCAAATATGATGAAAATGATATTAATGAAAGATTTTTAGTAAAATTCCCAGAAAATTCAAAAGTTCAAACAAAGCGTCAAGAAGAATTACAAGAAACAGCCCAAGAATCTGTAAAACCTGAAAATAGCGAAAAAGTTATTCCGATTACTGTTGCAGATACAGGCAGTAAGGTGAAAATTCCTCAGGATAAACAGTTAAAATCTTTATTTATCCAAGCAAAAAAATATGCTTATGCAAACAATCCTGAAAAAGCCATAAAAGCTTTTGAGCAGGCATTAAACAGAGCAACTGAAATAGAAGATAATGAAACCTCAGGCAAAATATATTATGAAGTTGGTAAAATATATGATGAAAATGATTACCTGCCTCAAGCTCTAAAAAGTTATAATACATCATTAAAGTATGCAAAAGATGAAAATGTTCGTGCGAAAGCACATTATTCAATGGCGCAGATATATGATGATGTAAACCAAATAACTCCGGCTTTGGATCATTATGTAAGCACTATATCTTATGCCGGTGAGGCAGAAAATATTCCGGCTCAATCAGCTTCCTTGACCAAAATGGGTAACATATATTCCGATATGTATGATAAAGAAGCTTTTGAATATTACGGTGTTGCCGGTGATTTGGCGCAAGAAATTAAAAACAATAATCTTCAAGGTTTTGTTGCTTCTAATACAGGCAAAGCCTATATGAAATTTGATGAACCGGAAAAAGCCTTGAAATCTTATTCAAATGCTGTTCAAAACTATACAAAGGCTGATTCACCTGCAAAAACTGCACAAAATTATGTTGCAGCCGCAGATATTATGGTAGAATTTAATAATATTGACAAAGCTGTCAGGTTGCTGAAAAAAGCTCAAAAATCATCTCGTCAAACTGATAATGTCAATTTGATGAATGAAATAAATACGAAATTGAAACAATTGGAATCTCTTGATGTGAAATAAGAGATAGGTATTAATTGTTATGTCTTGTGATAAATCTGAAAAAAAAATAACAGAGACTTTCAATAATATTTCTTCTTATTACGACAAAATGAATAATATAATGTCGTTTGGAACTCATTATTTTGTCAAATATTTTGCATTGAAATCTCTTAAATTAAAAAATGGAGATATGATTCTTGATTTGTGCTGCGGAAGTGGTGATTTTACCAAAATTTTTTCTAAATTATGCCCGAAAGTAAAAGTTATAGGCTTTGATAATTCTGTTGAAATGTTAAAACTTGCAAAAGTTAAAAATCCTAAAGGTGTTTTTCTAAAAGGTGATTGTCTTGATTTACCGTTTAATGAAAATGAATTCGACATAGTTACAATGGGGTTTGGGTTGCGTAATATTCAAGATCGCTCAAGAGCATTATCGCAAATCAATAAAGTTTTAAAAGACGGTGGCCAATTTTTGCATCTTGATTTTGGAAAGCATAATATATTTAGCAAAATTTTTGATTTGTACGTAAAATTTTTAACTATATTTTTTGTAAAAAATCCGGAGTCTTATTTGTATTTAATTGAATCTAAAAACGAGTACCCAGAACCTGATGAACTCATTAAAGAATTTGAAGATAATGGTTTTAAATTATTAAAACGCAAGGATTTTATATTCGGAATAATTTCAGTCCAAATATATACAAAATAGGAAAGATTTAATATAAAAATGTGTTGTCTTGTGCACTTTTTAAATAAGAAGTTGAATATATGATTATATCCGGCTTTTGGAGATATATCCAAAGACCGGATACTTTTATACTTTGCAAATATTTACATAATAGGGGTTGACACTGAAACTCACTCGTAGTCAAATCTTTGGACTTTTAAAAATTGTATGTAAAGTTTTATTGCAAAAATTTGAAAAAATTTTTATTTTTGCTCCCAAATTTCTTGACTAATAATATTGAAGTAATAAGATTAGAGAACATGCAAATGTAAAAGTGGGGCAAAGTGTGCCCAAAATTAAAAGTCATTGGAAGTTTGACTATGAGCGGATTTTAACCACTTTACAAAACCCATGAAATTGCATTATTTGTTCATTAAGAACAGAGGGTTAACAGCCATAAGTTAGAAAATTTTTTGTAGTACGTACACCATTTATTTATGAGGTGATTTAATGTCTGAGACAAAATACGCAAAAAGAGTAACGCCAATGGGTATTCCTCATACTCGTTTGGACGATTTACCCGATCTTATTGAGGTGCAAAAAAAATCATTTGAATGGTTTTTAACAGAAGGTTTAAAGGAAGAATTGCTTGCTTTTTCACCTATTAAAGACTATACAGGCAGATTAGAATTGCACTTTTTGCCAAATTATACTTTCGACAATGCGAAGTATACAATTGAAGAGGCAAGAATTCATGACGCTACTTATGCAAAGCAATTACGCGTTATGATTAGATTAGTTAACCGTGACAGCGGTGAAATTAAAGAACAAGAAGTTTACATAGGTGACATTCCTACAATGACTGACAAAGGTACATTCATTGTAAACGGTGCAGAACGTGTAATCGTTTCTCAAATCGTTCGTTCTCCTGGTGTATACTTCGACAAAACCATTTCTCCAAACGGAAAACGTTTGTATAACGCAACAATGATTCCAAACCGTGGAGCTTGGGTTAAATTTGAAACAGATTCTAACGATGTAATTCACGTTAAAATCGACAAAAACAGAAAAATATTAGCTACAACTTTATTGAAAGCTATGGGTATTACTGTTGCTGAGATGGAATCAAAATTCACTCACTTTGATTTCTTAAAGAAAACTCTTGAAAAAGATACTGCAGAAACAACAGATGAAGCTTTAATAGATTTGTACAAAAAATTAAGACCGGGAGATCCTGCATCTCCTCAAGGCGGACGTCAAATTTTAGAATCAAGATTCTTTGATGCTAAAAAATATGATATCGGTCGTGTTGGTCGTTATAAATTAAACAGAAAGTTGAATTTGAACATCCCTAACAATCAAAGAACTTTGACAGTTGAGGATATTGTTTCAACTATTGAATATTTGATTAATTTAACATATGACGAAGGTACATTGGATGATATTGACCACTTGGGCAACAGAAGAATTCGTTCAGTTGGCGAACTTCTTCAAAACCAATTCAGAGTTGGTCTTTCAAGAATTGAAAGAATAGTTAAAGAAAGAATGACTCTTCAAGATTCTGAAACATTAACTCCGTTGAATCTTTTGAACACTAAACCGTTAGTTGCTTCATTAAAAGAATTCTTCGGTTCATCTCAATTATCTCAGTTCATGGATCAAACTAACCCGCTTGCTGAATTGACTCACAAAAGACGTATTTCAGCATTAGGGCCAGGCGGTTTGCAAAGAGAAAGAGCAGGTTTCCCTGTTCGTGATATTCACCCTTCTCACTACGGACGTATTTGTCCTATTGAAACTCCGGAAGGTCCAAACGCAGGTTTGATTGGTTCACTTGCTACTCACGCAAGAGTTAACGATTATGGTTTCATCGAATCACCATTCTTTGTTGTAAAAGATGGCGTTGTAACAGATGAAGTTGTTTATATGACAGCTGATGCCGATGAAAACTATCGTTGCGCTCCTGCCGATGTTAAATTGACTAAGGACAGAAGATTTGTAGAGGATGTTGTTCCTGCAAGATATCGTTCTGAATTCATTATGACAGAAGCATCAAAAGTTGACTATGTTGGTGTATGTCCTATTCAGATTATCTCAGTTGCGACATCAATGATTCCGTTCATTGAACACGACGATGCTAACCGTGCATTGATGGGTTCTAACATGCAACGTCAAGCAGTACCTCTTTTGATTACTGAACGTCCAAGGGTAGGTACAGGTCTTGAATCTCGTGTAGCAAAAGACTCAGGTATGGTTATCGTTGCTGATGTTGACGGTACAGTTGAAAGAGTTGTCGGTGAAGAAATCGTAATAAGAGATCAACACGGCAAAGCTCATTCATATATGTTGATGAAATATGTAAGAAGTAACCAAGATACTTGTATTAACCAAAGACCTATTGTTCACGAAGGTGATAAGGTTAAAGCAGGGGATGTAATTGCAGATGGTGCTTCCACATGCGGCGGTGAACTTTCATTAGGTAAAAATATTTTGGTAGCTTATATGCCTTGGGAAGGTTATAACTATGAAGACGCGATTTTACTTTCTGAAAGATGCGTACATGATGATATTTTCACATCATTACACATTGAAAAACTGGAAATCGAAGCTCGTCAAACAAAACTTGGACCTGAAGAAATTACTCGTGAAATTCCGAATGTTTCAGAAGATGCACTTCGTCATTTGGATGAACGCGGTATTGTTCGTATTGGTGCCAGAGTTTATCCTGATGATATTTTGGTTGGTAAAGTTACACCAAAAGGTGAATCTGAACATCCGCCTGAAGAAAAACTTTTAAGAGCAATCTTTGCTGAAAAAGCAAGAGATGTAAAAGATAATTCATTGAGAGTTCCGCACGGCGGCGGCGGCAGAGTACTTGACGTTAAAGTATTCGATAGAGAAAAAGGTGACGAATTGCCACCTGGTGCAAACACTGTTATTAGGGTATATGTTGCACAAAAACGTAAAGTATCTGTCGGTGACAAACTTTCAGGACGTCACGGAAACAAAGGTATTGTTTCAAGAATTCTTCCAAAAGAAGATATGCCGTTCTTGCCTGATGGTACTCCTGTAGATATCGTATTGAACCCACTTGGTGTTCCTTCTCGTATGAACGTAGGTCAGACTTACGAATTATTGTTAGGTTTGGCAGCATACTTGACAGGTAAACACTATGAGGCTCCTTCATTCGATGAAATGTACGGTGAAAATGAATCAGAAATCGTTACAAAAGGCGAACTTTTAGAAGGTATCAAAAAATCAGGTGCTGACTGGGTTGGCGAAGACGGTAAGGTTACACTTATTGATGGTAGAACCGGTGAACCGTTTGACAGACCTGTTGCAGTTGGTTTGACATACTTCTTAAAACTTGTTCACTTAGTTGACGATAAGATTCACGCTCGTTCAACAGGTCCTTATTCACTTGTTACTCAACAACCGTTAGGTGGTAAAGCACAATTCGGTGGCCAGAGATTCGGTGAAATGGAAGTTTGGGCATTAGAAGCTTACGGTGCTGCATATACTCTTCAAGAAATGCTAACTATCAAATCAGATGATGTTAACGGTAGAAATAGAGCTTATGAAGCAATCGTTAAGGGTGATAATATCCCAAGACCTGGTATTCCGGAATCATTCAAGGTACTTGTAAGAGAATTGCAAAGTATTGGTTTGGATATTACGGTAGCGAAGAAAGACGGAACAGAAGTAGATTTGATGACAGATATGGACGACTTGAGAAAAGCTGCTCCAAAAAGAACTCTGTCAGATGTTGATTCAGAGTTATTGAATATCAATTTCTTTGAAACACCAACTACTTTTGGTGATCTGTAGTAAATTTTTGGCGGGGATTATTCCCCGCACAACATAAAGGAGAAAATTAAAACAATGTCAACAAGTATAGATTATTTTGACTATATACGAATAAGTATAGCGTCTCCGGAAAGGATTCTTCAGTGGTCACACGGTGAAGTAACAAAACCGGAAACAATAAACTACCGTACATTAAAACCGGAAAGAGACGGCTTATTCTGCGAAAGAATTTTCGGGCCTACAAAAGACTGGGAATGTTATTGCGGTAAGTATAAAAGAGTAAGACACAAAGGTATTATATGTGAACGCTGCGGTGTTGAAGTTACAGATTCAAAAGTAAGACGTCACAGAATGGGTCATATCAAATTGGCTGCCCCTGTTTCACATATTTGGTTCTTGAAAGGTATTCCTTCATATTTAGGTTTACTTTTGGATATGACTTTGAAAAACCTTGAACAAGTTATCTACTTCAACAGCTATGTTGTATTAGATGGCGGTGATTCAGATTTCAAAAAACTTCAATTGTTAACTGAAGAAGAATATGAAGATTATATGGCAGAACACGAAGATTCTACTTTGAAAGTAGGTATCGGTGCAGAAGCTATTAAAGAACTTCTTTCAGAAATTGATATAAAGGCTTTGGCAGAAGAAATCAGAACAGAATTAGAAGGTAATGTTTCTGCACAAAAGAAAGCTAAATTAATCAAGAGATTAAGATTATTAGACAATTTAATTTCATCAGATACAAATCCTGCTTGGATGATTATGGATGTAATTCCTGTAACTCCTCCGGATTTAAGACCAATGGTACAATTGGACGGCGGCAGATTTGCAACATCTGATTTGAATGACTTATACAGACGTGTAATTAACAGAAACAACCGTTTACAAAGACTTTTGGAAATGGGAGCTCCTGAAATTATCGTTAGAAACGAAAAGAGAATGTTGCAAGAAGCAGTTGATGCTTTGATTGATAACGGCAGACGCGGAAGAACAGTTGTTGGCCCTAACAACAGAGCATTGAAATCTTTATCTAACATTATTGAAGGTAAACAAGGTCGTTTCCGTCAAAACTTGTTAGGTAAACGTGTTGACTACTCCGGTCGTTCAGTTATCGTTGTAGGTCCTTCATTGAAATTAAATCAATGTGGTTTGCCAAAAGAAATGGCTATCGAATTATTCAAGCCGTTCGTAATTAATAAATTAATAGAAAGAGGATACGTTCAAAATATTAAATCTGCTAAGAAGAAGATTGAACGTTCGGATCCTGTCATCTGGGATATCTTAGAAGAAGTTATTGACGGACATCCGGTATTATTGAACCGTGCTCCAACCCTTCACAGATTAGGTATCCAAGCATTTGAACCAAAATTGGTAGAAGGTCGTGCAATCCAGTTACATCCGTTAGCATGTACAGCGTTCAACGCAGACTTCGACGGTGACCAAATGGCTGTTCACGTTCCGCTATCAATTGAAGCTCAGGCTGAAGCAAGAATGTTAATGCTTGCTACTAACAACTTACTTGCTCCTGCAAACGGAAAACCAATTGTTTCTCCTTCACAGGATATGGTCTTGGGTATGTATTACTTGACTACTATGAAAGACCCTAATCAAGAAGTTCAAGGTTATTTCTACAGCTTTGAAGATGCAATTGCAGCTTTTGAAGTAAAAGTAATCAAACTTCACGACAAGATTGTTGTTAGAGATGAAAAAGGTGAAAGAATTGAGACTACCGTTGGTAGAATTATCTTTAACCAAGAAATTAGAAAAGCACTTGTATAGTAAAAAATAGATTCTTCGGGTTCGTCATTCAGAGCCCGAAAGGGCGAAGAATCTCATAGATGAACCCTCTGAATGACAATAAAAGTAGTAGGTTGGGTTAAATCCCAACAATAAAAAGGAATAACGAAATGGAAATGACATATACACATGCAAAGAAAACACCTGATTTCATTAACAAACAGATGGACAAGGGTTCTTTAAAGAAGCTGTTAGGTCAAATGTATTTGGAATATGGCGGAGCAAAAGAAGCTAATCTTGCAGACTCATTAAAAGCATTGGGTTACAAATATGCAACTGTTTCCGGTACAACAATTTCAATTGCAGACTTATCAGTTCCACCTGAAAAGAAAGCGTTATTGAAAGAGGCAGAAAAGGAAATTGAAGTATCACAAAACAGATACTTAAAAGGTGAAATTACCGAAGTTGAAAGATATACAAAGGTTATCGATACTTGGGCAGAAACAACGGCAAAATTGACTGAACAGGTTGTAGAAAACTTTGACAAATTGAATCCGGTTTATATGATGGCATTCTCCGGAGCCCGTGGTAACTTGTCACAGGTTTCACAGTTAGTTGGTATGCGTGGTTTGATGGCTGATACACAAGGTCAGATTATCGACTTACCTATTAAATCTAACTTTAAAGAAGGCTTATCAGTTACCGAATATATCATTTCATCTTACGGTGCAAGAAAAGGTCTTGTAGATACAGCGTTAAAAACAGCCGATTCAGGTTATTTGACTCGTCGTTTGGTTGACGTTGCTCAAGACGTTATAATTAGAGATGAAGATTGCCATACTGATAAATACATTGATTTAAAACCTATTACAGATGGTGATGCAGTTGTGGTTCCATTGATTGACAGACTTTTAGGAAGAACTGTTGCTCAAGATATTACAGATGCAGAAGGTAATGTAATTATCACTAACGGTACAACATTAAATAGAGACGATATTAAGAAAATTTCAAATCTTGATTTGCAAGAATTGAAAGTACGTTCTGCATTAACTTGCGGACTTGAATACGGTGTATGCCAAAAATGTTATGGTTGGGCAATGACAACTCAAAAATTGGTTGATGTTGGTGAATCAATTGGTATTATTGCTGCTCAATCAATTGGTGAACCTGGTACACAGTTAACAATGAGAACATTCCACACCGGTGGTGCTGTTGGCGTTAAAGAAGCTATGAAAGAAATCAAAGCTCACGAAGCAGGTACCGTAATTTCTAAGATTAAAACAAGAGAACTTAGAACCCGTCACGGTGATGTTGTTCAAGTTGCAATGTATGAAGCTGATTTAGAAGTTAAAGGCGAAAAAAGAACTACTAAATATCACATTCCTGCAGGTGCAACAGTATTTGTTAAAGATGGTGACAAAGTTACTAAGGGCTTTAAAATGGCTGAACATGCTCCTCAATCAAGCAGTGATTCAAGCCGTTTAACTGAAAAAGCTCAAAAGGATATTATTTCTGACATCAGTGGTGAAGTTGTATTTGAAGGCTTCAAGGCTGACGAAAAGAAAGACAGACAAGGTAACATCTTAAGAACTACAAACAAACAAGGTATTGTTTGGGTTATGGGTGGTGATGTTTATTCACTTCCTGCAGGTTCTAAGGTGCTTGTAAAAGATAAACAAGCTGTTACTGAAGGTGAAAAATTAGCTGAAACTCTTACAATCTGCGAACACGGCGGTGAAGTTAGAGTTGGAAGCGATTTAGTTATTGAAGATGATAAATTTGACGGTAAAAAGATTAAAAAGATTGTTTCAGGTAAAGAATTAACAATCGTTATTGCATCTTTGAGCCCTGCAAATGCTTCATTTGAGCAAACTAAGAAAGAACAAATCTGGACAGTTGATAAAACCGGTGAAAAATATATTGTTAAAGCTCTTGTTGATACAACAGTTGAAAACGGTATGATTATTGCCGAACTTATTGATGATGAATGTTCAGTATCTTCTTCAGGTGAAATCAGATATGTTGATGTTGAAGTTGATGAAAATCAAATTATTACAAAACCTGGTAAGGTTGTATTTATTCCTGAAGAAATTCACCAAATCAATAAAGATTCTACTTTGAAGATGGTTGAAAACGGAACAGCAGTTACTGCGGGTACTGAGGTTGTAAAAGATGTATACTGTCATATTGACGGTGTTGTTGAATTCAAAGAATACAACGATGTAATTCACGAAGTTACAATCAGACCTGGTCAAGTTCATACTTTATCAAGCATTCAAGAATTGAAGGTTGATGAAGGTGAAGTAATTAAGAAAGGTACAGTAATTGCAGAAGGTATTAAGGCAAAAGCTACTTCTGTTGTTACAATTATGGATTCTTCTGTTGATGAATTGGCATCTATTGATGATTTGGATGAAGAAATGGATGCTTCTATGGGTCTTGATGAAGAGTCAATCGAAAATCAACCTGTACAAATATTGGTTAGACCTGTTCAAGTATTGGATATTGAACCAAAGGATGTATCTATCAAATTTGAATCTACTGATGAATTGATTGATATTGTTCCTGTTACTCAATTACAATACAAAGACGGTGCAAGAGTTAGAAATATAGACGGTGCAACAATTACAAGAACAAGTTTAGTTCTCCAAATGCAAGGTTATTTATCTCACTTAAAAGGTGTTGTAGAACTTGATTCTAAAGGAGAATTGAGAGTTGTTGTATTAGAAAACTTGATTGTTCGTCGTGAGCTTGAAGGTTCTAATGCGAAATCACTTCAAACAGAACTTCTTGTAAAAGACGGTCAAGTTATTGAACCAAAAACACCGGTTGCTAAAACTCAATTACTTGCAATGCATGATGCAGTTGCATCAATCAAAGATGGTGACGAAGAAGCAAGAAGATTGCTTTTAATCTCAGAAGATTCCTTAACAACAGTTTCTGTAAAAGGTAAAGCTGCCGTTAAGAAAGGTGATATGGTTAGAAGTGAACAAGTTCTTGCAGATAGCGGTGAAACAGCTCCTGTTTCAGGTATTGTAACAGAAGTTTCAAAAGGCAAAATCGCTATCAGAATTGGTCGTCCATATTTGATTAGTCCTGGTACAATGCTAATTGTAAACTCAGGAGCTTTGGTACTAAGAGGCGATTTACTTGTATCTTTGACTTATGAAAGAGAAAAAACAGGTGATATCGTTCAAGGTTTGCCAAAAGTTGAAGAACTTTTGGAAGGCAGAAGACCAAAAGATTGTGCAATCCTTGCTGAATATGACGGAACAACTAAGATTGAAGTTGATGAAAACGGTTTCCCTAGATTATATTTAATTGATGATGAAAACGGAACATCTTCTGAAATCAAATATACTATTGATGCTAACGTAATTGTTTCAAACGGTCAAAAGGTTGTTAAAGGACAAGCGTTGACATCAGGTTCTCCTGATCCGCATGATGTAATGCGACTCAGAGGTCCGGAAGCTGCTCAACAATACTTGGTTGACGAAGTACAAAGAGTATATCGTTCTCAAGGTGTTGAAATTTCTGATAAACACATCGAAGTTATTGTTCGTCAAATGACTAAGAAAGTAAAAGTTATTGACGCAGGCGATACTAATTTGTTACCTGGTGAATTGATTGAAGTTCAAACATTTGAAAAAGAAAACAAAGATGCGCTGGATGCAGGTAAAACTCCGGCTACTTGTGAACACATGTTATTAGGTATCACAAAGGCTTCTTTGAATACTGAATCATTTATTTCAGCAGCTTCATTCCAAGAAACAACAAGAATTCTTACAGAAGCAGCTGTTGAAGGTAAAAAAGACTTGTTAAGAGGTTTGAAAGAAAACGTTATTATCGGTCGTTTGATACCTGCAGGTACAGGCTTCCATCACCTAATCAATGCAAACGAAGAGCGTGAAAAGGAAGAAAGAAAACAAGCAGCAAGCCAAAGAAATCAGGCAAGAAAACCTTCCGCAATTTTGGAAGAAATTGAAGGAATGTTCGGGGCTCCTGAATTCAGCTTAGATGAAGGCGAAGGTGAAGAATAATCTTCTAATTATATAGAAAAATAACCCTTACCAAATGTGGTGAGGGTTGTTTTTTGCCCAAAATGTTTATAAACTGTTATTCTTATAGTAATTATATATTTTTATTAAGTAAAAATATATTTTCCTACTTGACTGAGATATATTAGAGGATATACTAGAAGTGTACATATTAAGTTTATATGAAAAAGGAGTGTGTAATGAAAGTTTTACCTATTAATACGTTGGGTTATTATTCAAATCACAGACAAACTCAACCCCAACAAAATTCATCCAACGTTCATTTTAATGGCCTTTCAAAATTATTAAGCCAAAAGACTTTTGCGGATGGACAAAAAGAAATTGAAGCAATGTTGGCAAAGAAAAGATCTGCAACATCAAGTAAATTTGTAGGCGAATTGCCTCATTATGTTATCAATAAAATTGCTCTGGCAGATCGTTCAAAAGCAATTCCTGAAATAATGTCAGCTTTTCAATCAGTTGCAAAAGCAATCAGAGGTTATACAGTTTCTGATGCTGCGCAACGTCCGGATTTTGCAAACGATATTTTAACAAATATATTCCGTAAACACGGAGTTTTATCAAACAAAGAGTCAATTAATTTAAAATATTTAGGTACCGGTCCTAACTCTAAAACGTTTGTATTAGAAGGTATTCAGGATCCTAAAAATGAAGATCAATACTTATTAAAAGTTTATCACCAATTATATAATCCAAAATGGCATGCTGCAAAAAGAAATGGTTTGCATGCAGAGTTAAATAATGCTATGTATTGGCGTGCACATGCAGGACTGGAAACTCAAAAAGGTAAATTCTTCTTTGGAGATCTTGATTCCGGTTTTATGTTAACAAAATATCTTCATAATGATGTAAAAGCTCCTAAAAAAGTTGTTGATCCGTATAAATACGGTATTGTATATGATGAAAGAACACCTCAAAATATTCTTTTAAATATACATGATTCAACTGTAAATGGATATAATTACAGATACTCAGGAATGGCTGTTGTAAATAAAGTTAAAAATTCTGATAAAGAAGCAAGATACTTTATGGAACAAGTTAAAAGATCAGGTTATACAATAGTAAATAAAAAACTTAAACAAATGTCACCTGAAAAACTTGCATCTATGGGTCTTGAAAAACAAGGTAAAAAGCTTGTAATTGTTGATAAAAAATTATTTGCAGAAGCAAACTTGATAGAAAATAATGGCGAAGTAAGACATATTAACAATCAAAAGCGTCTTGAATACTGGAAAGATCAAATGGCTGCGGCTAAAAAATCAGAAAGTAAAATAGCAGGCTTGGCTATGGGTATTAAACATTTACCGGCAAATTCAAGGGTAGAATGTTTGCAAGAATGCTTACAATACAATATGCCAAAAGTTGATCAAGGACTTGCATATTTATTGAAATATTTACCAACAGAAGAGTCTATGAAATACTTTGATGTATTGATGAGACGTGGAAATTCTGAAACACAAACAATTTTGCTAAATGAAATTCCTTTATTGTCAAAACGCAAACATACAGGTATTAAAGTTGCAGATGATATCAATGTATCACCGGCTGATGTTGTTGCAGAAAGAGTTGAAAAATATTATGAACTTGCAATGAAATCAGTAAATAATGATGCGGTTGAACATTTGGCAAGCTTTATTAAGTTGTTACCGGAATCTTCAAAATATAAATACTATAAACTTTTACATAATATTGATGTACCGGCAATGCACGAAAGATTAGATTGGAATAAAGAAAGTGTTCCGATGCATGTAAAAGTTCGTATGTTAAAAGACGGTCTTATTGATGAATATGCTTTAGGTGAAACATATGAACATCTTCGTTTGGCAGGTATGTCTCAAGAACAAGCATTAAGAATTTTAGGATTTACCCAAAAGTAGATACTATAAGTTTTTAAGATATCATATAAAGTAAAGGCGTTTGGGATATATCTCATACGCCTTTACACTATGGTAATTTTTTTATAGAATTAGTTTATGATTTACTTTTTTTATGGGGATGAAGAATTTAATATTTCAAATGAAATCAAGAAATTAAAGGATAAGCTTGATAAAAATTTTATTCAAATGGCTTATAAAGAAATAAATAATCCTAAATTTCCGGATTTAATTGCTGCGGTTTCATCTCAACCTATGATGTTTGGCAAGATGCTTGTTGTTATTGATTGTATAAAATATTTTAAAAGTAAATCAGATGATGAGGGTGGTTTTGATGATAAAGAATTAAAGCAGCTTGAAGATGCTTTAGAAAATCATAATGAAAATTTGGATATAGTATTTAGGGCTTATGCTGAGCCTGACAGTAAAAAGAAAACGTCGATTGATAAAAGAAAAAAAATATTTAAAATTTTATCAAAATATAATTCTCAAGAATTTTCTCAAATTCCGTCATATAAGACTGATGAACTTGAGTCTTGGATAAAGGCTCAAGCTAAAAAACACGATTTAAAAATAGAAAATGATGCAGTTTCTTTGTTATTATTACAGGCTGGTTCTAACTTGAGGCTGCTTGATTCAGAACTTGAAAAATTAAAAGTTTTTGTTAAAGATAAGCCTGCAACAAAAGATGTTGTAAAAGAGATTTGTGTAAATAATGATGATTTGTTTGCATTTGTCGATTATTTATCAAGCGGAAATACGTCAAAGGCTCTTAGTGAATATCAAAAATTACTTATGACAAGACATCCTTTGGCAATATTGTCTGTTTTACACACTATGCTGCATACAAAAATTCAAATTAAAGCAAATTCTCTTCATTATTCTCCTGATGAAATTGCGAAGATGATTAATATGCATCCTTACAGAGTGAAACTGGAGATGAGCAAATTGAAAAATATTTCACTTAAAAATCTAGTGAAATTAAAAGAAAATTTGACAGCAGCGGAATATAAGATTAAAACCGGTAAATCATCTTTGTCACCCGAAAGAGAGGTAGAGTATGCCTTATTACAATAATTCAGTGGAAGAAAAATATCCGCAAATAATAGAATATTTTAGATCAGGAATTTATGATGAAAGAAAAAGTATTGGGCATTGTCTTTTGTTGTGGGGCGGAGATATAACTGCACAGTGTGAGATAGCTCTCGAAATAGCAAGAATGCTTAATTGTAAGAATAATGGTGAAATGGATTGTGATTGCCAAAATTGCCGTTGGATAAGAGAACAAACTCATCCGGCTGTTAAAATTTATACAAGATTAGATTTTAAAGAAGCTTCATCTTCATCAGATGATGAGGAAAGTTCAACAGGTAAGAAAAATATTACTGTTGAACAGGCAAGGGCTATAATTAGTGAACTCGCTGTCAGCAGTGATTATCATAGAGTTTATATTTTTTGTGACAGGGATGAGGATGGCAATCTTTTACCAATAAATAAAATTAATTTCCCTGAAGTTACTTCAAATGCTTTATTAAAAACTTTTGAAGAACCTCCGAAAAATACGACTTTTATTTTTCTAACTAAAGATAAGACAGATGTGATTTCTACTATTGTATCAAGGGCACAATCGTTTTTTATACCTTCTTTTTGCAAGGAGGATAACAATTTTGATATAGTTGAAAGTTTGATTTCTAATTATTGGACATTTAGTAAAAATGATGTTCTTTCTTTTGAAGAAAAACTTTTAGATTTAATATCAGAAAATGATGCTGTTCTTGTGCTTACTCAACTTCAGAATTATATGGTCTCAATCCTTAGCCAAAATTTTGATAATAAAGTTTTATTTAATAAAATAATGCAAGATTTAAAATACGTAGAAGATGCTAAAAGACAGGTTTCATTAACTCCTGCGATGAATATTCAAACTGTGTGTGAAAATTTGAGTTTCAAATTATTTTTATCCTAATTTCTAATCCTTATTAACTATTTTACATGGGGGGAGTTATGTTGTATAATAGGGCAAAAGGAGCTTTATGTTAAGGGATTACAATAAAACTGATGTTATTGTTGTCGGTGCAGGACCTGCGGGTGTGTCTTGTGCAATTACTTTGGCAAGAGCCGGTAAAGAGGTTGTGCTGATTGAACGCGGAACATTTGCCGGCAGTAAAAATGTTTTTGGCGGGGCTATATATACGCAGCCGACTAAAGAAATTTTCCCGAATTTTGAAACTGAAGCTCCGGTTGAACGCAGAAATATTGCACATAATTTTATGATTTTGGGGGAAGAAGATTCTACAACAATTTCATATAGAAAAGATGATAATGTAAGTTATTCTGTAATTCGTGGGAAATTTGACCGCTGGGCAGCACAAGAAGCTAAAAAAGCCGGTGTCACATTAGTTGAGGAAACAGTTGTTAGAAATCTTATTAAAAACGGTACAACTGTTGTCGGTGTTCAAACAGAATTAGAAGATTATTATGCAGATATTGTTGTTTTGGCAGATGGGGTAAATTCACTTCTTGCAAAACAAATTAAATTAAGAAAAGAAATTGAACCAAAAGATGTGGCGCTCAGTGTTAAGGAAGTCATAAAACTTGATAAAAATATTATTAATCAAAGGTTTAATCTTCAAGATGAACAGGGCGCGATTGGTGAAATTTTTGGCGGCCCAATGCTTGGTATGCTTGGTCTTGGGTTTATGTACACCAATAAAGAGTCTGTAACTATAGGTTTGGGTGTTACATTGAATGACCTTGTTGAAAATAATTACAGACCTTTCGAGATTTTGGAATCTTTAAAATCTCATCCTGCGATTGCACCGCTTATTGAGGGTGGTACTTTAGAGGAATATAGTGCACATTTAATTCCGGAAGGCGGCTACAAAAAAATTCCTAAACTTTGTGATAATGGAGTTATGATTGTTGGGGATGCCGGCATGCTTGTTAATAATTTGCACTGGGAAGGTACAAATCTTGCCATGATTAGCGGCAAACTTGCAGGAGAAACTGCTATTGAGGCATTGAATTTAGGGAGTTTTTCAAGAAAAACTCTTCGTTTATACGAAAAGAAATTGAAAGAAACTTTTGTATTGAAAGATTTGAAAACTTATAAAGATTTAATGGATGTTATGCACCAAAGACAGAAAGCATTTCTAAGTTATTATTTGACGAAAGTAAACTCTTTCTTTGAAATGTTTACGTCAGTAAATAGTGTTCCTAAAAAAGAGAATTATCATAAATTTATAAAAAGTATATTTACTGACAGAAAAATCTCAGAGCTGTTTAAAGATGCCTGGGCAATAGTAAAACTTTTATGGAGTATTTTGGTATGAATATAGATAAAAAATTATATACGCTAAAATATTCACCGGATACACAATCTCATCTTCATCCAAATCAAGAAGATTGTAAATTGTGCAATAGCAGATGTTGCACGTATATTTGCCCTGCAAAAGTTTATGAGTGGAATGATGAAAAGCAAGAATTGATTATAAATTATGAAAATTGTTTAGAATGCGGTGCCTGTCGTATTGCTTGCGAGCGTAAATCACTTGAATGGGAATATCCGAAAGGCACAAAAGGTGTAATGTTTAAAAAGGGCTAGAAATATATAAGGAGAATGGAAGATGAAAGAAGAATATTCAAATCAACACAGACGCTGGTATGATCAAGATCCTGTCTTATCAGAAGCAGTCAGAACTTTAGAAGAAACTGATGACCAAACTCAAATTCGTGTAGCTTTAAATTTGATTAAAATCATTATTGAACACAACATTGAAGATGAAAAATTTGAAGCGGTTGATGATATTATTAACGCAGTAGGTTCAGGGCTTGATGATAATCGTAGAGGACGCTGGTACGACATTGATACAACTCTTAGAACCGCTATGAATATGCTTCAAAATTGCCCTGCAGAAACTCAAAAAGTTATTGCAAAAGAAATGGCAAAAATGGTTGTTGATAAAATTAAAACTGA